>Ga0209034_10000236_pt1 | contig 27906 bp, 27 predicted proteins | sample MarorgKNORR_S2LV_2_FD_188219 | JGI IMG/M metagenome (GOLD analysis project Ga0209034, IMG submission 188219) | Marine microbial communities from the Southern Atlantic Ocean, analyzing organic carbon cycling - 250m_A/KNORR_S2/LV (SPAdes) (version 2) | ecosystem: Environmental > Aquatic > Marine... | reverse complement strand
ATTGCCAGTTCCATAGCTACCAGAACCAAAAGAATGAAAGTAGGAATGGCGGTCTATGTTTTGCCTTTAAACAACCCTTTACGTATTGCCGAAGAAGTCGCTACTGTAGACCAAATTAGTGAAGGACGCTTTGAATTTGGCATAGGACGAAGTGGGTTTGCACGTTCTTATGACGTATACGGTATACCGTACGATGAAAGCAGAGAACGATTTCAAGAGGCCTTAGAAATTATTTTAAAATCCTGGCAAGGAGATGCTTTTTCTTATGATGGCAAATATTATCAAGTGTCCGAAGCGACTGTCTCTCCCCGTCCGTTCCAATTGCCTCATCCTCCATTTCGGATAGCAGCCACAACAGCAGAAACGTTCCCACAAGTAGGAGAAGAGGGATTACCAATATTCGTAGGCTTACGAGGCATGGATATACCAGAACTTAAAGAGAATTTGAAACAATATCGCATCGCTTGGAAAAAGGCAGGACACCAAGGGGATGGAGACGTAACGCTTCGAATACCTGTTTACGCAGGGAAAACCAAAGATCAAGCTATAGACGAACCCTGGGACAGCATATACAGCTATTTCAGTAGAATGGGCACCCTATACAGGGAATCAGCAGGACAAGCTGGTATTGACGCAACAGAACTGCGTGATGATAGGGCAGAGCGGCTGAAAGCTCTTAGCTACGAACAGATCCTAGAAACTAAAGTGGCCTTCGGAACAGGCGGACAACTTGTTGAGCGGTTCAAACAGTTGGAGGAAGACCTCGGACTAAATGGGATAGTAGCAGAATTAAATCCTGGAGGATTAATTCCTTCTTCTCAAGTCTTATCCAGCCTTAAACTACTGACCCACGATGTTATCCCTAGTTTCAAATAATCGAATATGTTAAACATTCAGGCCTCGCGCCATTTAATTTCTACAGGAGATTCTTAAAAATTGAAAATTGCAATTTTAGACGATTATCAGAGCATATCCGAGGAAATGGCAGATTGGAGCAGCCTTCCCCCCGGGACACAGGTAGAGAGATTCAGCGACCACTTAGACGATGAAAACCGATTAGTCGAGAGATTACAAGATTTTCAGATTGTTATGGGAATGCGGGAACGCACACCTTTTCCTCGTTCACTACTAGAACGTTTACCAGAGTTGCGCCTTTTAATCACAACAGGCGGGGGCAACGCTTCGTTCGATACTGTAGCTGCTACTGAATTAGGTATTATTTGTTGCGGGACTAGTGGCCAAGGCGAGGGGCCTACTGAACTTACATGGGGATTGATTATTGGCCTTCTACGACAAATTCCACAGGAATTCGAAGCTGCCAAAAATGGAATATGGGGATCTTACGTTGGAGTGGGATTGAAGGGGAAAACTCTGGGTTTACTGGGACTCGGGCATATTGGTTCCCTAGTTGCACGAGTTGGTAATGCTTTCGACATGAATGTGATCGCTTGGAGTCAGAATCTTACGAAAGAACGTGCTCAAGAATGCCAAGCTACATCAGTAAGTAAAGAAACATTATTTACCGATTCCGACATAGTCTCTATCCACGTTAGGCTCAGTGATAGAACAAGGGGACTTGTAACTGCACAAGACCTCGCTTTAATGAAACCAAGCTCCTATTTGATCAATATTTCAAGAGGCCCAATAGTTGTAGAACAAGATCTGATAGAAGCTCTCAAAGCGGGATCTATAGCAGGAGCAGGGCTAGATACTTTTGACATAGAACCTCTTACGCCGGATCATCCTTTATTAACCCTACCGAATGTACTATCCACACCACATATTGGATACGTAACAAGAGAAGGATATCAAGCATTTTATAGTGGAGTTGTCGAAAATATTAACGGATACTTAGGAGGTGAACCGATCAGAGTCATCAATCCTGATGTCTTACAATCTCCGACACTCAGAGAATCCTAAAAAATAACCGATATACGTAATAGAGGAAACACAAACATGAAAGCTGTCAGAATCCATGAATTTGGCGATCTTGATGTTTTAAAATGGGAGGACATGGACCGACCTACTCCAAGGCCTCGTCAAGTTCTTATTCAGGTTGATTCGGCTGGGGTAAATTATGCTGATTTGATGCGCCGCCAAGGAGGTTATCCGGGACCAGATCTCCCCTCGACTTTGGGGTTAGAAGCTGCAGGAACTGTAGTGGAGATTGGAAACGATGTATCGGGACTCACTATTGGGCAAAAAGTGATGGGAATGGGACCTCAAGGCAACGCTGAATATGTAGCTGTAAATTCCAACTTCGTCTTTCCTTACCCAGATCAACTGGATCCAATCGAAGCGGGGGGGATGCCAATCGTCTTTCTGACTGCATACCATATTCTTAAGACGCGAGGTGGGTTACGGGAAGGTAATACAGTTTTGATTCAAGCAGGCGCTTCTGGAGTGGGCACCGTGGCAACCCAATTAGCCAAAGCATGGGGAGCCAAAGTAATCACTACGGCCTCTTCAGAAGACAAACTTGAGCTCAGCAAGTCATTGGGATCAGATATAACAATAAACTATTCTGACAAAGATTTTGAATCAGAAATAAACAACATTACTGAAGGAAAAGGAGTCGATCTAGTGCTAGAATGCGTCGGCGGGCAGGTGTTGGAAAAAAGTATACGCTGCCTATCACCTTACGGGGTATTAGTCAGTTATGGAAACGCGTCCGGGGTGCCCGCAAACCTGCCATCCACCGATATCACATCCGACAACCGAACAGTAATAGGTTTCAGCATGGGCCGTTCTCCAGTAGGATCATTAGATCACCAATTAGCTATGGCAGAACTTTTTCCAATGATAACCAACGGAAAGGTTAAATTAATAGTTGATCGAGTATTACCAATGAGTAATGTGGCTGATGCACATAAACATCTCGCCAATAGAGGGACTCGAGGTAAAGTGATATTGACTCCCTAACTAAGATTATTGACCATCACTACTAGGTATCATATACCATGCCTAATCTGTGACCAATTTTTTGTACTAACCTCCACTGTAAATAATAGAGACTACAATTGGGCTTTCAGGTTTTCCAAAAAAGACCAGAGCCTTGCCCAGACAATTTGCCGTTCTTTTTCCGTCAGCTTACGGGCCAATTGTGTCCTGTAAGCTGTTACTGCCTTCCCAGCCAAGAATCCCCAACTGCCTGGTTCCTCTCGGACCCAGGAAATAACCTTGTCTTTATCATTGGTTATCACATTAACCAAAACCCGGTCTAGGGATCCCATATCGAACGCATATTGGTCATCGAAACCTTGTTTCACCCACCACCTACCGGACGAACGATCTCTAACGCATCACCATTCTGTAAAGTAGTTTCGGCATAGGAATCTTTCTTAACTACCTGCCCATTGTATCCTACTGCAACAAATTTAAGATTTACATCAAACGTAAGTAGATAAGCTTCTAAAGTACTACCTTCTTCTACCTCTCTAGTTTTACCATTCACCATGAGATTGATCATTGTGGATTTGCCTACCTTTCGACCAATATTTAACTACATCGCGGCTATCATACTGGCCATCAAGTTTCTGGCCGTTAGATTAGGATCTGAGGACTTCAGTATACCCGATATCACAGCCACCCCCTGAGCCCCTGCTTCTATTACCGAGGCGACATTTGATTCGTTGATTCCGCCAATTCCAATAATTGGCAGCGAACACTCAGCAGCTATCATGGTAACGAGCAGGGGACCCGCAGCAGCCTCCCCTGGGTGAGTAGAACTCGGAAACATTGTTCCTGCCAGCAAAAAATCAGCCCCTTCTTTTTCGGCAACCTTGGCCCCGTCAACTGAATGTACAGACCTGCCAACTAAAACATCCCTACCTAATATGGTACGTGCTGCATCCGTAGAAAGACCTTCTTCACCCAATTGTACCCCATTAGATTCGGTAACGGCTGCAACATCAATTCGCTCATTAATCAAAAGCAAAGTTTGGCTAGGTATCACTTCAGATAAGCGGGACGCGAGATCTGCCAAACGCCGACCAGGAAGATCCTTCTCACGCAGTTGGACCATATTCACGCCGCCCCTCACTGATTCTTTTATCGCCCCTAACATCTCTTCACACCCAATCAGCTGTCGATTAGTAACTAAACAAAGGCAGGGTGAAGGCAGATCCATTTTAGGCAAATCAACTGGTGATAGGAGCAGGCTGAGGGACATCCGTCGTAGGACTACTCGCCGCAGCCGCAGTCCGGACTGGGATACGACCTGCCATATAAGCTTGTCTACCTGCTTCCACCCCTTGTTTGAACGCTTGCCCCATCAGCTTTGGGTTCTCTGCCTGTGCGATCGCAGTATTGACCAGAACCGCATCGGCTCCCATTTCAAGTGCTTTGGCGGCATCAGATGGAACAGCTAAGCCGGCGTCGACTACTACCGGAATATTGGCTTGCTCTATAATAATTTTCACTTCTTCCACTGTATGTATGCCTTGACCAGACCCGATGGCTGACCCCAATGGCATTACAGTGGCACATCCGACTTCTTCCAAGTTCTTGGCTAGAACCGGATCAGCATGAATATAAGGCATTACGATAAAACCTTCTGCAACCAGCTGTTTTGCAGCTTCTAACGTGGCAGCTGCGTCCGGGAAAAGATATTTGGCATCAGGAATAACTTCCAATTTTACAAAGTCTGTCTTAGCGACTTCTCTCCCCAATCTTGCCACGAATAGAGCTTCTTCAACCGTACCACAACCTGCAGTGTTCGGTAGAATATTTATTACTGACCAATCTATATAATCAAGAATAGTTTTTTGGCTGGGATCATCCAAATCCAATCTCCGAATAGCCACCGTTACCATTTCAGTCCCCGAAGATTCTATAGCCTCCACCATATCATCCATAGTCCGATAGCGCCCTGTCCCAACAATCAAACGGGAGCTGAACGACTTACCACCAATCACTAATTCATCCGCCATAAAACCTCCTGACAATGGGTACTAAAATAAACCGCCATGGCAAATCATGGCGGCTCGCTTTATAACTTACATAAATGTCTTTGCATCTTAGTTTCAAACGATACTTGTAAAGCGGTGACTGTAACTATCATATCGACTATATCGACTTATGTTAAATGCAACTAGGCCAGACACTCGTACTTAACACCGATTTTGAACCTAGGACAAATGGAAGCTTAGCACCGGCCATACTGTAAGTCAACGAATCGACGACGGCTTTTATTAGACAAATGCCCTATTTTACCGACTATCCATTTGGAAGTGAAATAATATTTCGGCCCCACATCAGAAGAATACTGAAACGTTACGTAATGTCTTCAGCAGCCGTCACCTGTAGCGTTATGTTATAACCGTCTGGATAAGTGGTGGTGTGACCTTGACCAGTTAGATCCTCGATTAATCGGACATCACCAGGACTAAAAGTATGCGATGTCCCATCTCCTAACCCTATTATGGTCCTACCTACCACTCCAACCTGCCATCTTCTACGGGGAGCCGGATGATAGTCAGAAAAATGTCCGGGTTCTCTTTGTGAAACATTAAAATTCATACGAGATCTATCGAGTTTGATCTCTTTAATGGCATCTTCCGATAACTCTTCTATGTGACTCTGTCCATCATCACCGCTGTATAACCTATAAACACCCATTTAACCTAACTCCACCAATATATTTTCGCTTCCTAAGGCGGTGAGGAACAAAAAGGATACCGTTACCTAGCGATTTGGTATATCAGCGCCTTGCAAGCCCCGGCAGAGTTTAGCATAGGCGCATCATATTGGACATACACATTTCATCTAATCAAATGTAACTGATAGATAAGGCCCTGTATTTATATCGGTCGCTTGCATATGATTGGCCGGTTACCATCCTTATAGAGTAACATCTCTAGGATAAGGAACAATAAATTAGTACGCAACTCTACAGAGATCATTGATAAACAGAGAGGTTACAAAATGCGCAATATAGATATTCACTCCCATCTCTTACCTCAATGCATGTGGGAAGTTTTGGATTCCGGACAAGAATGGTATGGAATGAAATACGGATCTGACGATAAATCCCATCTGTGGGTTAGAGAAGGCCGTAATGGAAGGATTCACCCAAAAGTTAGGTTGAAGGCTGAAGATAGGATTAAGGAAATGGACACTATCGGAACTGACTTGCAAGTCGTCTCTGTACATACACAGATATTTGGCTATCATCTAACCGCCTCTGACGGATTGGCCCAGGCCCAAGAGATAAACAATGAAATAGCATCAATGACTAAGAATTGGCCAGATAGGTTCGCCGGGATGGCTACATTACCATTACAAGACATCAATGCTTCCATTAAAGAACTAGACCGGGCTGTAAATGTTCTCGGATTAAAAGGTGCGGAATTAGACACTGTAGTTAACGGGAAAAACTGGGATGAACCAGAATTTATGCCCCTATTCAAAGCAGCGGAATCGCTAGGAGCCGTATTGTTTTACCATCCCAATCCGCAACATAATTTAATGGCAGAACGGACCAGCAAGTTAAATATGCCAAACTCGCTTGGAGTGCCAATGGAAGACGCGTTAATAACAGCTACCTTGATCTGTAGTGGGGTCCTTGAACAATGTCCGGACTTAAAAGTATGCATAGCCCACGGTGGTGGGCCGGCCTGCTATCTCATGGGAAGAATAGATAGAGGATGGAGGGGAAATCCCACCGAGCAATATACTTCTAACCCGCCTAGCAGCTACCAACGTAATTTATATTACGACTGTGTGGTAATGAGTGAGGCTACCTTAAGATTTTTGATTGATCAAGTCGGAGCTGACAGGGTTGTCCTAGGAAGCGACTGGCCTTTCGTTCCGTGGGATCCCAGCCCAGTGGGTTGGATACAGGGATTGGACAGCCTAACTCAAGATGAAAAGGATTTAATCCTTTTTAAGAATCTAGAGGGATTGTTAAACCTTAGCTAAAAATATTCTTGAATTCACTATAAATCAGGACCTGTGTAGGAAGCGATATTTGGACATCTGTATACAGGTCCTAATTTATGTTTAACTGGGATGATCAAGAATAGAAACTATCAAGTGCCCTGTATGTTTTCACAGTTCATATTCTTTCAAATCCGACGAAATTATAAACTGGGCACCTGTGACGGACTGGACTTCGTCTACACTCCATCCAGGAGCAATCTCCAGAAGGATTAGTCCATCTGTACTAGGGCGCATTACCGCTAGATCCGTGACTATCAAAGACACACAAGCTTTACCGGTGATTGGATAATCGCATTCCTCAACTATCTTCACATTGTCATATCTATCAGTATGTTCCATAGCTACAATTACCTGTTTGGCTCCAGCGGCCAAGTCCATGGCGCCTCCGATATTGCCGACTCCTCTTTCAGGAAGCATCCAATTCGCCAAATCACCTCTAGCTGAAACCTGATGGGCCCCTAGAACCGTAACGTCAACGTGGCCACCTCTAATCATAGCGAACCCCTCAACAGAACTAAAAAATGCCATGCCTGGCACTGGTTGCAAGAATTGGCCTCCTGCGTTAATGAGATCAATATCCTCGTCACCATCATCTGCCAATGGCCCGCAATTTAGTATCCCGCTCTCACTATGATAAAAAACAGTACTACCGTCTGGCACAAAACTTGAGACTAGTGTCGGAATACCGATACCCAGGTTGACGTAACCGCCATCAGGCAATTCCTTGGCAACCCTCATAGCAACCACTTCCCTACCTAATCGTTCCTTATCTAAAGCCATATCAACACTCCCCGAAATGGACTACTACACTATTGACACAACTACTCGTATGCCGAGAATTCATCCGGACGTTTAACAACACGACTCACGTATATACCAGGGGTAACTATAGATTCAGGATCCAATTCTCCGGGTTCTACAATCTCATCTACTTCCACTATGGTAATATTCGCTGCCGGAGCCATGACGGAATTGAAATTTCTGGAAGTGCCCTTGTAAATCACGTTACCCAGAGTATCAGCCTTATACCCTCTTATTAGAGCATAATCAGCTCGGATACCCGTCTCCAGCAAAAACTCTTTCCCATCAATAATCTTACTATCCTTCCCTTCACCTATCCGAGTACCCGCTCCCGTAGGGGTGTAGAATGCACCTATGCCTGCCCCACCTGCGCGAAGCCTCTCAGCCAACGTCCCTTGGGGCACTAATTCTAATTCTACATCCCCCTGTTTATAAGCAATTTCAAATGCACTCGGCCTTGAAGCAGAGGGCGATACTGGATAAGACGCTATAGCTTTTCTGACCTGATTATTCTCTATCAATATGCTATGGTCAATCGCCAGCCTCCCAGGTGGTGTTCCGAAATTTACAACTCGTGCTATCCCAGCGGTGTTGCTGATTATAGTTAATTCCTTAGCTCCGTGGTCTCTTAGGGCTACAAGTAAATAATGAGCCATACCGCCTGGTCCGGCAAAACCATCAATCATAACGGTTGACCCGTCCACTATGTCTCTAACTGCATCAATGCCGCTTTCACACACTTTGCTTTTTATAGTCTCAGCAAATTGACCAAATGTAATCTCTTTCACCTTCTCATTAATCATCAATGGAGCTCCCGTAATAGCCCGAACATCTTCTACGCCCCATCCGGGAGCAACTTCATCCAATCTCAATCCATCAGCCAACACAGTCAATACAGCTATATCAGTAACTATCATACTGACACTCGATACGCCATCGACCATGCCATCACATTTTTGCACTATATTTGAATCCCCTTGAGAATTTTGATGAGGCATGACGGCTATAGTTTTCTTGCAGCCGTGGGTCAAATCTAACGCCGCGCCAGGGGCAAAAATTCCATTCGATTTCTCCGTCGTCCAATGGGTAAAGCTTCCATAAATATCAATTTGAGAAGGTTCTACTATTGCGAAATCTACATGCCCGCCGCGTAACATCGCAGCGAGTTCTTCAATTGACACAACTGATGAACCTGGACATCCCAACACGGTACCGCCGGTGGAATTCAATAGGCCAAAATCATCAGTGCCATCCGACCCCGAAATATATCCATTAACCCCATTTTCTGAAATAAATTGAAACCCAGCGGCTGGATCTACCAAGACTGCCAATTGCTCGGGAATGCCGGACCCGAGGACTATGCTTTGCCCAGGATGGAATTCCCTACGTGTCCTTGCAAGGATTTCGTTTACGGTTAATTTATTTAATGCCATGACCTTTGCTCACGATATGAAATTAGATATATTAACGATGACTAATTGAGCCATTTATCTCAATTCTTGTCACTAATTCAAGATTCGGCTTGTACTATCCTGTTGACGAAAATTCCTTGAGTTATCACTTTTTCCGGATCAAGTTCCCCAAGTTCGCAAATTTCATCGACTTCTGCGATACAAACCGATGAGGCCATTGCCATTACAGGCCCCCAATTTCGGCCAAATCCCCTATAAGTTAAATTTCCCAATGTATCGCTCTTTTGTGCTTTAATTAAGGCAAAATCAGCATTCAAAGGCGGTTCGAAGACGTACTCTTTACCTCCAATAAACCGTTTTTCCCTGCTCTGTTCAAATCTCGTTCCCAGGGATGTTGGCAAAAACACTCCACCTAGTCCCGCACCACCAGATCTCAACCGTTCAGACAAGATACCCATAGGCTGAATATCAATCTCTATATCGCCTGACTCCCATGCTTTACGAACCACGGACTCCTCACCAACAACAAACGGCATCGGAGAAATTACCCGAGACACCATACCTAACTCGACCAAACTATCTAAAGCTCTATAAGCCTCACCCTGTCCAACTACATCTGCAGAATAGACTAAAGTTAACTCTTTGGCATTACACCCCTTAAGCGCCTTGATGAGTCCCAAAGGCATTGACCCACTATTCACACCACTGATCAGAACTGTCACCTTATCCCGTATATCAAATAAAGTGTCCAAAAGAGACGTATAAACTTTAGATGAATTCACTACATGCCCCTTTGATCAAATTTTTAACCGACAATTTAAGCTGAACAATTCACTAAGAACAATCACACATTAGCAGGATGCCATTAGTACCCAGATCTAATCAGCTGCCAATTCCTCCGCCAAAAAATAAATAACCCCGCCCAAATGAGGGCGGGGTTATTCTTTCAACTGCCTGTACGGTCTTTGAGGTTCCTAATAATCCATCGGTGGCATAGGTGGCGCTGCCGCCCCTGCCGGTTCAGGAATTTCAGATATCATAGACTCAGTTGTTAGCACCATTGATGCTACGCTGGCTGCGTTTTGCAGAGCGTATCGAGTGACCTTAGTTGGGTCTACGATACCTCGCTCTAGCATTGGTCCAAATTCACCTACGTCTGCATCATATCCATAGTCATCAGCCTGCTGTTTCACAGAGTTAAGTACGACTGCCCCTTCAGACCCTGCATTCTCTACGATTAACTTAAGCGGCTGTTCCAATGAATGCCGGATTATATTCACTCCGACTGATTCATCATCTGTTCCGGAACCCAAGGGCTCTAAGGCTCTTTGGGCCCTAACCAGAGCTACTCCACCACCAGGGACTATTCCTTCTTCAACCGCTGATCTGGTGGCTGATAAAGCATCCTCAACCCTAGCTTTCCTTTCTTTTAGCTCTATCTCCGTAGCAGCTCCTACTTTAATTACCGCTACGCCACCGGACAGCTTGGCCATCCGTCCCTGTAACTTTTCCCTGTCAAATTCTGATGTCGTCTCTTCAATTTGGGTCTTAATCTGATTAATTCTAGCTTGAATATCTGACTCAGAACCACGACCTTCCACAATAGTAGTTTCGTCCTTTGACGAACTCACCCTGCGGGCTTGCCCAAAATCTTCAACTACCGCTGAATCCAACTTACTACCTGTTTCTTCACTGATCACTGAACCACCAGTCAAGATAGCTATATCCTCTAACATAGCTTTCCGGCGGTCTCCGAACCCTGGAGCTTTAACTGAAAGAATATTTAGGGTGCCCCTGAGCTTATTGACTACTAAAGTCGCCAGAGCCTCACCATCAACATCTTCGGCTACTACAACTACGTTCTTTTTCCCTACTTGAAGGAGTTTTTCCAACGCCGGCAGCAAATCTGCAACAGCAGAAATCTTCTTGTCGGTTATTATTACGGTCGCGTCTTCAATAACGGATTCCATTCTATCTGAGTTAGTGATGAAGTAAGGAGATATATAACCGCGATCGATCTGCATACCTTCTACGTATTCAATCTCATCCGCTAGACCTTTGGACTCCTCAACCGTAATCACGCCATCTTTCCCAACCTTTTCCATAGCTTCTGCTATAGTTTCACCAATAGCTTCTTCATGAGCAGAAAGGCTGGCAACTTGCCCTATACGATCGCGCGTCTCGACTGGCTGGGACATGCCATGTAACTCTGCCACAATGGCCTCCACTGCCCGTTCAATACCGCGTTTAATAGCCATGGGGTTGCTTCCAGCAGTAACGTTCTTGAAACCTTCGTTGATGATTGCCTGGGCTAGGACTATCGAAGTGGTAGTCCCGTCACCGGCTGCATCGTTAGTCTTAGTTGCGGCTTCTTTGATAAGTTGAGCACCCATGTTCTCGAACGAATCTGGCAACTCTATTTCTTTCGCAATTGTTACCCCATCACTGCAGACTAACGGTGGACCAAATTTTTTATCCAATACTACGTTTCTGCCCCTTGGACCAAGGGTCACTTTGACAGAATCTGCCAATGTATCAATACCAACTCGAAGGGTCTTGCGAGCCTCCTCCGAGTACGCCATTTTCTTTGCTGGCATTTTATTCCTCCATTAAATTACTAGGACAGTTTAGCCAAGACATCGCTTTCGCGCATTATCAAATATTCATCGTCGCCGTCTTTATATTCAGTACCGGCGTATTTAGAGTAAATAACCTTGTCCCCTACAGACAACTCCATGGCTACGTGAGTACCATCGTCTGTTACTCTACCTGGCCCTACAGCAACAACTTCACCCTCTTGAGGTTTTTCCTTGGCTGTATCTGGTAGGTAAATACCACCTTTGGTAGTTTGCTCCTGTTCCATTGGCATTATTACTATTCGTTCGCCTAGTGGCACGAAACTTACCTTGGTTACCACGATTCCCTCCTTTACATATATCTGGAACAATCACTGATTGTCCCAATATTTCCTAATATTGCACACTAGTCACACACGTGCTGATCAATCGTAATAAAGGTACCGATACTTGTCAAGCAATCGCCTATCAACGTACCATTAAGGACACATAAAAATTTCTGTAGTCTGGGTCTACATGTCGCCTAATAATCTAAGCCATCTTAATAAACTGATTCTATCTGTCGCTAACCATATAGCAGTCGTCACCTTCGACTGTCCGCCCGAATCTCCGATAGACCTAGAGCTAGCCTCTAATATAAGAACTGTATGTCAATTTATAGAAGATGACCCTGAAATCAGGGTCGCACTATTTATAGGGACCGGCTCTCATTTCTGTTCAGGTCGTTCTGAAATTCCGTTAGAAACAACCAAAGGGACGATTGAGGAATTAACCGAATGGATTAGTGCTATCAGGGTCGCCGATCACATAGCTGCTCTATCAGTTCCAGTAGTGATGGCCATTAACGGCAATGTTACAGATCATGGACTGGAGTTAGCTCTGGCCGGTGACATAAGGATAGCTGAACCTAACATTCAATTAGGGTTGACAGATATTAATAAAGGCATTCTCGGTTGGGACGGCGGCACACAACGGCTGCCTCGACTAGTAGGGAAATCCTGGGCTAACGACTTAATCCTGACCGGAAGAACCATCAGCGCCGCGGAAGCGCTAAGCATGGGCTTAATAAACCGGATATCCCGTCAGGGACATATAAGTAACGAGAGCCTATCATTGGCGGAATCCATAACTGAGGGAGGACCTATTGCCTCCAAATATTTGAAAGAAGCAATGTACAAAGGAATAGACATGACACTCCCCCAGGGATTAGCTCTAGAAGCAGATCTAAATGTTCTTTTACAAAGTACAAAAGACCGGAAAGAGGGTATAGCTTCTTTTCTACAGAAACGAAAACCCATATATAATGGAGATTAGGTAAAAAACTTCTTCGTCAGAAGCATGAAATCCGGGTTTTTTATATGAAACTTAAACTAGATCTACATACTCATATTTGGGAGGCATTTAATTTTCAGCCTCCGTCATTGCAAATCGCAGAGAAAGTTATCACTCAAGTCAAATCTCAAGGCATCGATGGCATAGCTATCACGGATCACCATAATAAAGAATGGGCACACGAATTCAGAGAATTAGTCGACACTCATTTCCCTGGTGAGATCATAATATTGCCGGGCTGGGAAATAGAAATAAGACCACCGGAAAATCCTTTTGACGAGTATCAGGTTTCAGAGATATTTTTACCAAAAGGAGGGATATTCCGTATCTACTGTCACCCGGGGTATTATTCACCTAATATAATAATTGAGGATAATATCCACGCCATTGAAATCGACAATTATATTCACAATTGGCACATAAGAAAGACACAGGTTCAAGAAATAGCCGAGGCCCATTCATTACTCACAGTCGAAGTAAGTGATGCACACAATCTGGAAAACATTGGTCTTAGGCACACTGAAATCGAATTAGAAGAACTTTACAAGCGCGCGGAACCTAGATAGGCACCTAAAATGGCCAGCTTCAAAACTATTATTTATAGCAAAAATTGCCATACAGCCATCGTTTCATTAAACAGACCACACGTTCTGAACGCCTATAACATGCAAATGAGAGATGATCTGTTTGAGATAATTCAATCTATCAAGGACGATAACGATATCAAGTCGGTTTTAATATCTGGACAGGGTAGAGCCTTTTGCTCTGGTGCAGATTTAACAGAATTTGGAACTGCTCCTTCGCAAGCGATTGCCAGAGAAGTACGGTGGCAAAGAGATGTCTGGGGAGAATTATATTCTCTGGATAAACCAGTTATATCAGCATTACATGGGTATTGTATTGGATCCGGGTTAGAATTGGCTCTCCTGTCAGATATACGTATCTCTTCCCCTGAAACTAAATTTTCAATGCCCGAAGTCCAACTAGGAATGATACCGGCAGCAGGAGGCACTCAGACTCTACCAAGGCATGCGGGTGTATCTTCGGGAGTAGAATTATTACTGACAGGTCGAATATTCACCGCCGAAGAAGCACTCAACTTGAAATTGCTAACCCAAATCGCTCCAACACACAAATTAACTGAAACGGCCCTAAACGTATGTCAAAATTTGTCCCGAGTTCCGATGAATATTTTGTCTGCCACTAAATTGGCTTTACGGGAATCATCCGACCTTGAAATGGGAGCTGCAGTTTCCCTTGGGTCCCGTCAATATCTAAGGACGTTTAATTCGTATCATGGTCCATAGGATATCTAAATTTTCTTATTAGTGGATGGTGCAATGAATACCTCTGAATTTTTGTCGATTGCATGCGCGATAGTACCCGATAGGACCGCATTAGTTTTTAACGACACCCGATTTAATTTCAATCAATTGCAAATCAGAGTAAACCAACTTGCCGATTCTTTGGCTAGCATGGGGATTGAGCAGGGTGATCGCATCGCAGTTATGCAAGTCAATAGCCACAGGGTCATAGAGATTTATTTTGCTGCGGCACAGCTAGACGCTATATTCGTGCCCATAAACTTTCGGGCACGTTCCGAAGAATTGGAGCAAATGCTGAGGATTGCTGAACCAAAGATACTATTCCTTGGTGATCGTTATGTTTCTTTAATCACTAATGCAGACGAAAATATTACTCAAGCTCCGATCGTCGTCATGGATAATCCTGCATCAGATGTTGGACTGATTTATGAAGAATTAGTATCTCGGGGCAACCCCGAACCTACTCATTTTCCTGAATCAGCCGATACAGATACTACAGTCATCATGTTCACAGCAGGTACTACGGGTACCCCTAAAGGTGTGATGCTCACTCACGACAGCTTTTCATCATACATTTTATCGACCGTAACACCTGCGGATCCCGAAGTTTACGAAACAAACCTGATTTCTGTGCCCTTTTATCATATCGCTGGCCTACAGGCTGCTTTATCGGCAATTTTCGGTGGTAGGACCTTAGCTATTATGCAACAGTTCGACGCGTTATCCTGGTTGAAATTGGCCCAATCGGAACAAGTAAACAGAGCTATGCTTGTACCAACAATGCTCAAACAACTGATGGACCATCAAAATTTCGGTGAATACGACCTAACTAATTTAGCCGTAATCACGTACGGAGCTGCCCCCATGCCCTTAGAGGTAATAAAGCAGGCAATTGGAGCTTTCCCCAACGCCCAGTTTATAAATGCATTTGGGCAAACTGAAACCGCCTCAACCATCACTATGTTGCCACCGGAAGACCACATTCTGGAAGGATCAGATTCTCAGATCGAAAAGAAACTCACTCATCTCACGTCGATCGGAAAACCTTTAGACGATGTCGAGGTGATGATAGTATCGGAAGAAGGGCATCCCGTAGAACAAGGAGAAGTTGGGGAAATAGTAGCTAGGGGTGAAAGGATGATGAAGGGATATTGGGGACAAGAAATCGAAACTCAAGCAACCATCAGATCAGGTTGGATTTACACTGGCGATCTAGCGTATCAGGACGAAGATGACTACATATACTTATCAGGCAGAGCTAAGGATTTCATAAAACGGGGCGGAGAAATGATATCCCCAGATGAAGTCGAGCAGGTTTTAGTATCTCACTCTAAAATTATCGATGCAGCTGTGATAGGCATACCTGATCTGGAATGGGGCGAAGAAGTTAGAGCACTAGTCGTAGCTAACAAGACTGTTGCCCTGTCCCCTTCTAGTTCCGCATCTGAATTAGAGAAGGAATTAGCGGACCACTGCAGGGCAAAATTAGCTAGCTTCAAGACGCCCACATCAATAATATTTATTGATGATATACCAAGAAATGTCATGGGTAAAATACTCAAAAGAGATCTTCGTGAAATATATGGTTATCATATACCATGATATCGTAAATCGGTCATAAACGGCTTCAATATCGGACGTTCGCACACTCTTTACCGATTGATTTCAACGGAAAATTCTATTTAAGCGAGTCTACAATGAAAATAGCAATAATGGGGACTGGTGGGGTGGGAGGCTATTTTGGAGGATTGTTAGCCAAAGCTGGTAATGACGTAACCTTTATAGCCCGAGGGGAACACCTTCGGAGCATCCAAGATCACGGGCTTCGCATAATTAGTTCAAACGATGGGGACTTCACAGTTCATAGTAAAGGGATTGATTCCTGCACAGGATATGAAATTCAGGATTTAATTCTTTTCACCGTTAAAATGTATCACAACAAATCCGCGATCGAGACTATAAAACCCCTAGTCGGGAATAATACAGTTATATTAACCCTCCAAAATGGTATAACTAATGCGGATCAATTGGTAGAAGAGTTTGGAGAAGCCAGGGTAATGATAGGTTCTGCCTACCTAGAGGGTCGCATACAAGAACCTGGGGTTATATCTCAGGGTGGGCCCGGAACCGCGGCTTTCGGTGAATTAACGCTTGGGATTACCGAACGTACCAAAACACTATTCACTGTATTCACTAACGCCGACTGGCGGGTAACCTTGGAAGAGAATATGCAGGGAATGCTTTGGAAAAAATTTGCCTACCTTGCAGGATCAGCAGCAGTTTGCACCGCAAGCGGGTCCAATTATGGTGAAATGCGCATTATACCCTCGACCAGGGAGATTATACGGTGCGCCATACAAGAAGTATTAGAGGTGGGTAGAGCTCGAGGTGCGGCAATTATGGACGACTCATTAGAATGGGCTATGAATGCTTTAGATAATTTCCCCGCCACTGGGCTGTCATCGATGACTAAGGACTTCCACTCTGGCGGTCCAGTAGAATTAGAAGGATTAACCGGCGCAGTGTTAGAAATGGGGCACGAGTTGGACGTGCCTGTCCCAGTGAACGAGACCTTATATGGGATACTCAAGCCATGGGAAGTTCGATTAAATACTCTCTGATATCGCATTAATCTTGTGATATACAATACTCAAGTCACGAACCTATAATGAACGTGATGCGATAGTTGCCGGTGCGAGGAATTGTAAAATGACTACTAAAACAGATATTGGCTTAATAGCCCACTTAATGCGTAGAGCTGGATTTGGGGCATCTCGAGAAGAACTGGAGAGACGGGCAGAAATAGGTTATGAAACGACAGTAGAAGAATTTTTACATCCAGAAACCCAACCCCCCTTCGACGATGATTTGCTCTTTCGGTACATACCTTATTTCAGAATGGGAACCGGAATGCCCAGCCACCAAGGTTATTGGATGTATCGTATGATAAACACACAACGACCTTTAGAAGAGAAATTGACTCTCTTTTGGCATCAAGTGTTCGCAACGGGATATCCAAAATTGAATCGTAATCCTCAGATGAATAAACAACTTAATTTGTTCCGTCGATTCGCATTTGGAAATTTCAGAACCATATTGATTGAGCTATCCAGAGATCCCGCAATGATATTCTGGTTGGACAACAACGAAAACAGGAAAGGTGTGCCTAACGAGAATTATGGGAGGGAACTCCTAGAGTTGTTTTCCATGGGTGTTGGCATGGATGATCACTTTAACTATACAGAAGATGACGTCAAAGACTGTGCGCGAGCATTTACTGGTTGGACAATAGCTCCCCAATTACCACGTTATCCGTATGGCGATTACTTATGGGATTTCGAGTATAGAGCAGATGAACACGATGATAGCGAAAAATCTTTTTTGGGTGAACGTGGTCGATTCAATGGTGAAGATATAATCGATATCATCGTCCGACAACCGGCAACCGCTCGCTTCCTTTGTCGGCATCTTTATAATTTCTTTGTCTCTGATGAACCACAGGTCCCTTCATGGCAAACAACACCCCCCAATGACCCCTCAGCCATTGAAACCATGGTCCAAGCTTATTTCGATTCTAATTACGAAATCCGGCCCGTCCTGAGAGTACTTTTTAATTCAGAATTTTTTAAAACATCCCAGTACACAAAAGTTAAAAGCCCCGCCGAGCTCATAGCTAGCGTGATGAGATTAGTTGACGACTACACATCACCAAAACCTAACATGCACAACATTGCCGATGCCTGCGGATATATGGGGCAAGATCTATTTAACCCTCCCACTGTAGAAGGATGGCACACGGGAAAAGAATGGATTGACAGCGGTGCATTAGTAGAACGAATCAATTTTGCTGCCGACCGGGTTGGGAACCTAGACAACCCTGGTGTACGTCGCATTTGCGAGCGCTTAGCATCCAGTGGCGGACCATATACCCCTGAACAATTAGTGGACAGTTGCGCGGAACTAGCCGGACCTGTCTATATTCAGGACAGCAGCAGAGAAGGATTAATAGCTCACATGGCTCGCGGCGGTGCTATAAAATGTGCCACTGCTACTGAATTGTCTGATTTCAACCTGAGAGTAACCGGCCTATTGCAAATGATTGTTTCTCTAAGAGAGTACCAATTTTCATAAAGATTCCAGTCCATGCAGCGAGGTAAACATGGCAACATTGACTAATTCCGACCCAACATATATTTACAGTCAGACCATTGGAAACCAGAGCACCCCACCCGCGCACGGGTTCTCAGCTCCCGTAAACGTAGCCATCGGTACTCAAGGCGAATTATTCGTGATATGCAATTACTACGAATATCAAAAAAATACAAAGTTCGTAGTCAAATGTAGTATGGATGAAGACTACATACACCATTTTGGTAGCTACGGGACAGGGCCCGGCGAACTCACTTGGCCTAATTCATTGGCGGTAGACAATAAAGGTAATATCTATCTCTCTGATGAATGGCTCAATCGCATCACTATTTTTGATAATAACGGTGTTTTCTTGGATTACTGGGGAGAGGAAGGATCGGAAATTGGCATGTTAAATCGGCCAGCTGGATTAGCCTTCGACAACGATGGTAACTTATTGATAGCCGATAGCTTCAATCACAGAATCCAAAAATTCACCTGCGACGGCAAATTTTTAAACTCCTGGGGACAGCACGGAGCAGAACCGGGAGAATTCAATACACCCTGGGGAATCAGCATCGACTCCGAAGGTAATACTTGGGTCGCGGACTGGAGAAACGATAGAGTCCAACAATTTGCCAGTGACGGTTCCTTCCTAAAGCAAATAGGTAGAACTGGAACGAATACAGGTGAATTTAATAGACCCAGCGGGGTTGCAGTAGATAACGAGGGCTACTTATACGTTGTCGATTGGGGCAACGACCGAGTACAAGTATTTGACCCAAAGGGCACGTTTGTAACACAATTCTTTGGAGATTGTCCTGGCTTCTCAAAATGGGCGATAGCCCGAATGGCTTCTGATCCAGAAGAAATGGCAGCCCAGAGAGTTCAATCTAGAACCCTAGAACTTGAAAGGCTTTTTTATCAACCCACAGGTATTCAGGTTGATTCTGAAAACCGTATACTGATTGTTGACTGCGGCCGACACAGGATTCAAATTTACCAAAAAGCAAGTGTATCCCCAGACAACATTTCCTCCCATTTAGGGCCTCAACGTCCAACACAAAACCCAACAGAACTTTGGGGTAAATTATGAAAATGGGAAATCCTGCCAGCTAGAAGATTAAATAGTCGTACGTACTATCAAATAGATTCAGACGCAACTGACGTCATTCCCAAATTCCATTTCAAAAAATAATCCGGACACTAAAGCCTTAAGATAAATCGATACTCTGTAGGCCTCTTAATTTTCGTAACGTTAGACCTACAGTCGACATGGCCACTACCAATCCGAAAATAGAAATCGCCATCCCAGTTCCAAACCAATCTGCAGCTATCCCTATACAAATTCCCCCGACTGCAGTCATTCCCCAGCTTAATTGATGGATACTCATTACCCGTCCACGGAATTCGTCCCTCACCAAGCTTTGAACCAAAGTATTATTTACAGTCATAAATATCACCATAGAACCACCCGTTAACCACAACATGGTTGCAACGCCTGGAAACCACGCTAGTTGCGCGAATAAAAATACTCCAATCCCAAAGCTGGCACCCGAAATTAACAAAAACATTGGTGAATTTTTCAGATTTCCAAACGAGGCTATGACAGCCGTCCCTGATAATCCGCCTAAACCAAGCCACAGCAACATTGCACTATAAACATCGACTCCTCCCGCCAACAAATTGCCAGCTACCATTGGAATCAAAGTTTCGAACGACATACCAAACGTACCAAAAAACACAGCAACGATGATCAGAGTTGAAATTAGATCGTTGCCCTTGATATATTTCATACCCCCTACCAATCCCTCCATAAATCCATACCCAAGATTATCTCTATGGTGTAAGTTAGGGTCCATTAATAACATGACCAAGACCGTAAACACATAGGATCCGCCTATGATATAAAAAACTCCATCTATACCGCCAAAATGAACCAAAGGAGCAAAAAAACCAGGACCTATTATCGCGGAGGCACTGAATAACAAAGAATAAAGGGCTATCCCATTTACTAACAATTCTCTAGGTATCAACTTCGGTAACATCGCCTGCCGTGATGGTATGTCAAATGCGAGTAATAGTCCTGAAATCCCTGACAACACCAATAGTTGCCATGGGTTTATCCAGGATATCGAGATTAAAACCCCAGTCGTGATGGCCATCACTGCAAAGCACATTCTAGTTATAATAACTAGACGCAATCGATTAACACGATCAGCTATAACTCCCCCGAGCGCTGAGAATATTAATACAGGAGCAAGACCGGCAGTAGTTACAAGCCCGAGGTACAAAGGCGATTCGGTCAATGAATGCATCAACCATAGCCTGCCGAAGATCAAGGCCCACATCCCCAGGTTAGAGAAGGCACCACCCAACCAATACAACCTGTATTCTCGATATGAAAAGGCGGAAAACATTCTGTTACCCACTATATAGGAATAATCCGCTTCCCCATATTTGTTTTAGCGAGCTATATCCTTATTTGGTCGAAAAATCCAAACCACAGTCACAAATAGAGCTTATTTATCGTTTTAAAACGCTGGTTTATTCACCACCGCCGGATCTATTTTCCTGGAAATAAGTTTCCCATCAGACGGGGACCCAAGTAGTTCACCATTATTGACCATTAATTTCCCTCGGAGCATAACAGTAGTCGGCCAACCTTCAACTTCCCAGTTTTCCCAGGGGCTATAATCTCGAACATGCAAATCAGCCATTCGCAGAGGCTTTTTAAACGCTGGATCAATGATAGTGATGTCCGCATCACTGTCAGCTGCGATAGCTCCCTTCCTAGGGTACATTCCCAATAATTTAGCCGCATTGCTTGAGGTTACCTCCACAAATCGTTCCAAAGATAATCCTCTTTTTACAACTGCTTCTGTGTAATTTACACCCATGCGAATCTCAATCCCGATGTTCCCACCTCTCACATCAACTACATTCCTACCCGCTGTCTTATCTACGTAAGTAGTAAAACTGCTATCGGTGGCCGTAAACGCAAGATTACCATCCATCACTCCATTCCAGAGATAATTTTGGTCTTCTTCATATTTCAGAGATGGATAAGTATGATATTTCATACCATCAGATTCTTTATACTGATCACATATAAACGATAGAGCTAACGTGAGCACTTCACCATAAACAGGTAATCCATCAGACCGGGCTTCTTGTATCGCCCGCATTCCCTCCTTGGCAGTGACATGAACGAAATACATTCCTGCCCCTGTCATTTGTGCCAGACGTATAGACTTCTGAAACGCTAAATCCTCAACTAAATTGGAGTGAATCAGATGGACGTTATACCAATCCCATAGGCCTCTTTGTTTTGCCAGAAGGTAGTTGTACATCACCAATTCATCATCTTCACCATGGACAGCCAAAACACCACCATGCTTGGCCACCTGTTCCATAACGTTCGCCATCCGGCCAGTATCAATTCGCCCTATTGGAGTCAAGGTGTGCACACGTCCCTCGGGAGGTCGGATATCGGTCGTGAATACTTTTATACTTGGGAAACCTGCGGAGATCAGCTCGCTATACCTATTTATCGCGTCAGGTGTATTTTTACTAGAATATATACAATGCGTAGAGTAATCAGTGTAAGCGTTCCCCTCCCAGGGTTTCAAAAACTCTTGAATACCTTCGACCAAATCTCCCTCATTTGGTACGGGTGCGAAATCTATAATGGTAGTAGTCCCACCCCAAATCGCTCCTAAAGAGTGGTCCAAGGGACCGGCATTCGGTGTCCCTGATACCAGTTGTCGTGCTCCAGGTTGTACGTTCGCAGCAGCGTGTGCATGAGGTTCAATCCCTCCAGGTACAACTATCTTTCCTGTAGCATCAATAACGGTTGCCCCCTCAGTTGGTAAAATACCTGGCATAGCGACAACAACTATTTTTTCACCTGATATTCCAATATCCCAATGCCCTGGTCCTGCAGGAGTAACCACTTTGCCACCGGAGATAATAGTGTCAAGCATGTCATCCTCCTCAAGATTTATATTTTGGAAATCTCCGATATATTCTCAACCAAGCAATCCTACTTTAATCTAAATTAGCCAATCGGCTACACGCTCACCAATCATAATTGCAGTAGCATTTGTATTAGCACGGGTGACATTCGGAAGTATAGAAGGGTCAGCAACTCTCAGGCCTTCAACACCCCAAACTCTACAATATTGATCTACAACTGCTGTTTTATCGGTTGGCGGTCCCATTTTACAGGTCCCTGAAACATGTCTGGCAGTCCCACACGTTCTCTTTAGCCATTGATCTAACGTATCATCCGAAACTAAATCCGCTGCCGTTGGATTGAAAACATCTTCAACGATGTCGCTATATGATGATGAACTAACCAGATCCAAACATAGTCTGACTGATTCTCTCAACCGTTCTCTGTCCCATGCTTCGCCCAAATGATTATAATTGAAATACGGTTGGACGCAGGGATCGGACGAAACTAACCTTACTTCCCCTGAACTATGAGGGTATTCTAAGGCGCAGGAAAGCCGGATGGTACGTTCCGGCATAGGTTCTCCGGTTATAGTAGTAAATGCGGAATTAGTCATTATTAACACATCGTTTGCTGAGTCAGATTCTGAGGCGGTATACCTCAGGCCCATCCGAACTTCATTCGCATCTGATGGTAACTCAACTCCTTCTCTGACCCTGACGCCTACGCTAACACTAGGGTGGTTCCTCAAATTTTGCCCAACTCCTGGCATATCTATTAACGTAGGTATGTTGACCGCATTTAATTGGTCCTTGGGGCCTATCCCAGATAGCATTAACAAATGAGGAGATTTGAGTCCCCCTGCACACAAAATGATCTCACGTCCTTCAATATTAAAAATTTGACCACCGCTTTCTACTTCCACCCCACTTGCACGTGTTCCAGAAAAAGTCACCCTACGAACCATAACGTTACTTCGGATGGTAAGATTCATTCTATGTCGGGCCATACTTAGATGAGATAATGCAGCACTGACCCTGATCCCATCAGGATTATTTACTGGCACCGGACCGATACCACTGGAATCAGGTGCGTTCAAATCCTCATTCGCGCGAAAATTCATGCTCAAGCAAGCCTGGTAAAAAGCATTCTGAATAATAGGCCACGGTTGGTTATGCCGCCTCAGTATCGGAACAGGCCCATCAGTCCCGTGAAAATCATCTTGTATATCTAGGTCTGTCTCCAGTTTTCGAAAATACGGTAGAACTTTCATAAACGACCATTCATCATTCGCCCAAGGTGCCCAACTATCATAGTCTTCAGGGACACCTCTCAGCATAATCTGGCCATTTATAGCACCTGACCCTCCTACAACTTTACCCTGAGCTACATGAATATCACCTTGTACTTCATTGATCACGCCGGTTAGTGACCAATTATGACTAGCACCTTCAATCTCGGCGTCCCGCGTGTGTCCATATTTCAGTTCATCGGGCAGCTGAACAAAATCAGGATAATCTGGTCCGGCTTCAAGAAGTAATACCGATTTATCAGGATTCTCTGATACCCGAGCTGCAAGGGTGCTCCCAGAGGAACCCGCGCCTACTATAATCACATCATATTCCATGCTATTCCTGCTCCCTACTGATTCCAGATTATACAAGTATCTTTTTAATTTCGACGAAACTACTTTCAAACATTTCCCTAGTTAACCTACCCGTCTGGGTATTCTGTTGACTAGGGTGATATGAACCCATTAATACCAGTCCGCTGGGCAAGTCATATTTAACACCATGACCAAACCTCGGTCTCGGAGAACCAACATCATTACCAAGTCCTGCCCATGTCCGAAGAAAGGTATCAAACGCAATCTTACCCAGAGCTAGAATAACTTTGACGTTCGTCAACAATTGTAATTCTGTTTCCAGAAATGGTCGGCAATTCAACAATTCTTCTGGCAAAGGCTTATTAGCCGGAGGCGCACAACGTAAAGCCGCGGTAATGTACGAATCATTTAGTGTTAAACCATCGTTAGCCTGATACGAATCAGGAGAACTCGAAAAACCAAATTTATACAGCGTTCTAAACACCCAATCCCCACTGCGGTCTCCAGTGAACATTCTGCCCGTGCGGTTACCACCGTGAGCGGCCGGGGCCAACCCCATTATCAACAGACGCGCATCAGGAACGCCGAAAGACGGAAGAGGTTTCCCCCAGTACGTCCAGTCGGTGTACATCCGACGTTTTTTTTCTGCTATGTCCTGACAATAGGTGATTAACCTATGGCACTTAGTACAATCAATTACTCGATTTTGTAATTCTTTTATATTTTCCAAGGAGTACATCTCCCGTTACGTATTGGTAGCTATAAATACCTAATTAAGCTTGATACATCAACCTCAAAACCGAAACAAAGGAAACCTAATAACAAAGATACCTAATGCTTGACAGGCAAATCAAGCCGTTTAAAATAGGCGCAATCTACGATCTAATTTCGTTAGGGACTAACTTATCGGTACCTGACATATATGGAGTCACAAGATGCTAACTAAATGGGACAGCCTCTATGCAGGACACGTTGATATGGATGACATCGGATACGCCGGCACAGCAGTCAACGACCGTTCATTTTCTGACGAACACTTGGCAACAGCCCTGGATAAGGCCACATCAATCGCACAAGTTATGGACCGCAACGGATACGACACGTTTTGGATGGCAGAACATCATTTTCAGCCAGAAGGCTACGAATGTCTACCTAACTTATTATTACTAGATGTACACCTTTCCCATCTAACCAAGAACATTAAACTGGGATGTGGATTTAATATAGCTCCCGCGTGGCACCCCCTCAGACTAGCGGAGGATTTCGCCACCGCGGACATTCTGACCGGAGGTAGAATAGTATTTGGATTAGGCCGAGGCTATCATACACGTGAGATAGAAACATTCGGAGCCCCGCTCCTAGATCAAGCAGCTAACCGTGAATTGTTTGAAGAACAAGCAGAAATCATCTTCAAATCTTTCAATCAGCGCTCTTTCTCTCATCATGGACAATATTACGATATACCGCCGAAAGTTCCATACCGGGGATACGAATTAGAAGAAATCACTCTCGTTCCGAGGCCAAAACATTTACCCGTAGAATGCTGGCAACCAATTCAAGGAGGGAGCGGGAGAGCACTGGACTTCATGGCTAAACACGGGATCAAGGGTATTATCGGTGGTGGCGTTGCTGAAGGGGGAGCCATGGATGAGATTATATTCGGCTATCAAAAGGCTCTCATAGCAGCCGGCCGCCCCGATCCTAAACTAGGAGAAGACATTAGCTTAGGGTACCAATACCACATAGCTAAAACCCAAGAGCAAGCTATTAAAGAGGCAAAACAATTTTACGAAGAAAACCTCAAGATGTTCGGACCATTGAGACTTCACAGAGGGCTAACTGAACAGCAAATCGTCGATATCGGAGACCCTACGAAGGCTCCTACAGCTAATCTTCCAACCATAGAAGAAGCCGTAGAGACCGGATCGTTCCTCTGTGGCCCACCAGAATTGATTATTGAAAAATTGAAACAAGTCGAGGCAAGATATCCGGGGCTTGACAGGGTAGGTATGCAACATCCCATGGGGACGCCTGAGAAAGTAATATGCGAACAACTAGAATGGCTGGCAAAGGAAGTAATTCCTGCCTTTAAGGGAGAAATCCCAGCATCCACGTCGGCGGATGATTAAATATCCCGGATTTCTCAACCAATAAGGTGCCCAATCTTTCTAACTAGATTGGGACACTTAGTCATATCCTGACTTGTTGAAAATATGTGCTGGCTATGGAGCATGTATAAAAATGCTAATGAACTATATACATCATTCAATCAGTAACATCTACACTAGGATCTACATACCATATCTATAAAACAACTTATAAGAAAGAGATAGTTACATGCCCTTACTTCCAGAAAGTCAATTTATAACCGCCAACAACCTAACATTCCACGTTCAGGATTGGGGCCGCCCCGGAGAGCAAGTAATTATGCTGCACGGCTTGGCTTCCAACTGCAACATATGGAATCTAATAGCACCCATTTTATCGAATACATATCACGTGTTTACAATCGACCAACGAGGACATGGACTTAGTGAAAAACCAGAACACGGATACGATTTTGCTACCGTAACCACAGATCTTTATGAAATTATTAAACACCTCGGGATTGAACGTCCATTGATAGTGGGACATTCATGGGGAGCTGATGTAGCGTTAGAATTTGCTGTGAACTATCCTGCAATAGCCCGTGGGCTGTGTTTCGTAGATGGAGGTATGATCCAACCAACGGCTAGATACAATAATCTAGAAGAAGCCCGTGAGAATATGGCCCCTCCAAATTTCCTGGGAGTGACTATAGACTCCTTTAGAGAACGAGTCAGGTCTCGTAATGCAAATCTAGGATTAGGCTCCGAATCCGATACCGTCTCTCTATCCAATTTCGAGATATTATCCGACAACACCATTAGACCCCGACTAACGCGGGAAAACCACCTTAGGATAATAGATGCATTGTGGGATCACGAGCCTCCTGAACTATACCCCAAAGTAGATTGTCCTGTATTAATTTTGCCAGCACGTCGTCTCGGGAACCCTGAGTCGTTGGACAGGGATGCCAGAAGGTTGATTTCTGTGAACCGCGCAATCAACCTTTTGCCAAAAGGCAAAGCAGTATGGTTAGAAGACAGCATCCATGATGTTCCGATACAAAGACCTGAATTAGTGTCAGACACTCTGAATTCGCATTTATCTAACGGATTTTTTGGATGATAAAAAACGCCAGGGTTATGACCCAACTATCATTAGGACGCCTCTTTAACGCATTCTTCTAGCAACTCCAAAGCAGCCGCCGCGAATTTCCACATGTTGGCCTCTCGGTCCGAATCACCAGTTTCAACCGTGATAGCACGTTCAACTGGGCCGGCCACCGCGATACAAGAATGACCTGCAGAGTCCCCGTATCTGTTACCTGTAGGACCACTTGCACCTGTTTCACTCAAAGCCCAGGTGGTTCCCAAAGATTCCCTGACAGTCTTTGCATTCAAGATGGCATACGGTTCACTACTGGCCCTGATTCCCTCCATAGCCTGATCAGGAACCTGTAACAATCCCCGTTGAGCTACCCTAGTGTATACAACTACCCCACCTACGTAGTAGGCAGATGCTCCAGGAACCGCAACCAATGTTGCAGAAATCAGACCCCCACCAGCAGACTCCGAAACCGCCAATGTCTGCCCTGTGCTTTTTAAAAGTTCTCCCAATGAACTCGACATTTCAGTTAAGGTAGGCATATTACTCCTTTCTTTAATGCGTTCTCTTATCATCAGAGACACAAATTAATCTCGTAACAACCAGAATATTAAGAATCAGCAACCAAATATTAGGG
>Ga0209034_10000235_pt1 | contig 27967 bp, 21 predicted proteins | sample MarorgKNORR_S2LV_2_FD_188219 | JGI IMG/M metagenome (GOLD analysis project Ga0209034, IMG submission 188219) | Marine microbial communities from the Southern Atlantic Ocean, analyzing organic carbon cycling - 250m_A/KNORR_S2/LV (SPAdes) (version 2) | ecosystem: Environmental > Aquatic > Marine... | reverse complement strand
CTGGACGGACCGCATTGTCTCTGGTGAGGTACCCGAGCAACCCCCAAGGCCAGAAGGCCGAGAACGAGACGTCGTGCTCACGATGTGGGAATGGGGCGGAGATACAGCCTATATTCATGACGAAATCGCAAGCGACAAACGTAATCCTCACGTCAACGCGGGCGGACCCGTCTACGGTGTTGAATTCGCAAATGATGAACTCGTTTGGGTCGACCCACAAACGCATGAGTCACATGCGGTCGCATTGCCAGTCCGTGACAATCCAGGGGAAGGTGACTTTGAATCGTATATGGCACAAGACATGCCAAATCCATCGCTCTACTACGGCGACGAACTCATTTGGAACAACCCTGGCAATCCACATAATCCAATGATGGATGCACACGGGCGCGTCTGGATGACACATCAAATTCGTGGGCCAGGCAATCCGTCGTGGTGCCAGGAAGGATCCGACAACGCCTTCGCGCAGTACTACCCACTAGAACGCGCTGGGCGTCACGCCGCATTCTTTGACCCAGAAAGAGAATCAGTTGAGCTTATCGACACGTGCTTTAACACGCACCACTTACAGTTTGGATTTGATGATGCTGACACTCTCTACTTCAGTTCAGTGAGCGATGTTGTCGGGTGGATTGATACAAAGCAGTACGAGCAAACAGGAGACGAGCAAGCCTCCCAGGGCTGGTGTCCAACTATCGTCGACACGACTGGTGATGGGCGTATCGGACAATGGACAGGTTACCGCGACACGCCAGACCCAACCAAGGATCGGCAAATGGGTCGAGGCTGGTACGGTATCGTTCCGGATCCAACAGAAGACCGAGTCATTTGGGCCGCGGCCGGAGGCGTCCCTGGACAAATAGCAAGGCTCTCACTTGGAGACAGCCCCCCGGAAACATGTATTACCGAGTACTACCAACCGCCGTTCGATAACCCCAACAGCCCTGTGGATGGATACTCTCCACGGGGAATCGATATTGACCAAAACGGTATCGTCTGGACCGCACTGTCTGGTAGCGGCCATTTCGCCAAATTTGATAGAAGCCAGTGTCAGGTTCTCAACGGCCCCACGGCTACCGGCCAACATTGTCCTGAAGGATGGACCCTGTATGCCACACCGGGACCGCAAATGAAGGGTTTACGGAACAATGGAAGCGCTGACTTTCACTATTACAACTGGGTTGACCAGTTTGACACGTTAGGCCTCGGTGAAAATATCCCGATCGCCACCGGATCTACATCCGACTCACTCCTGGCCTTTATACCGGACAGCGAGGAATTTGTCGTGATGCGCGTGCCATACCCTCTGGGCTTCTACTCCAGAGGCATGGATGGCCGGATCGATGATCCGAGTACCGGGTGGAAAGGACGCGGCGTCTGGGCCGACTACGGAACCAATGCCGTCTGGCACATCGAGGGCGGGAAAGGCACAAAAAGTAATCTGGTAAAATTCCAGATCAGACCGAACCCACTCGCGCACTAAGAGAATCGGGGTACTCACGGAACCAGGTGTCGTCCGCGCAAAGGTCGTCCAGGGCGGGCGTCTTCTTGTAGCACTCCGTCTCGAACAACGAACGTACCTCCAACTAGTACGTGACTTATCCCAGCCGAGTATTGATCTGGGTCTTCGTATGTGGCGCGGTCAATAATTCTGGCTGGATCAAAAATGGTTAAGTCAGCGTCACTACCAACCTGGATACGACCTTTTCGGGTCATTCCTGGTACAACCACCTCAAGTCGCTGAGCGGGCAACAAGGTCATTTTACGAATCGCGTCACTCAACGACAACGCGCCACGGTCACGTACATAGTGACCCAGTATCCGAGAAAACGTACCTGCTCCTCGCGGATGTGCACGACCCGCGCTAAACGGAATCCCGTCACTCGCGGCAATCACATCTGGTTGGCTCACGATCCATTCATTCGTCTCCTCCGACCGACCATGCATAATGACCCACCCACCTTCGCGTCGATACGCCGCAAAAGTCTCAGAAGTGAGGCGCTCACCAGTGTTGACCCACTGAAGCGTACGATACGCACTGGCCGCACGGTCTTCCCAACTGTCAAATAGTGGCGACTCAATCAGTGACGCGCTCGCCGTGTACGGATAGGCCTCTGTGGTTACATCAACACCATGTTCCCTGGCTCCGCGTATTAACGCCAGAGCTTCATCAGCCCGAGTCCCCGAAGTACTGTTCATGTGGACAATATGAAGCGACGCACCCGTCGACGCCGCATTTGCAATGACCTCCTGAAACGGAGCTAACGGACCACCATGAGCAAAATCCCGCGCAGAGCGAAGGTGGATAAATGAGGGCACGTCAGACACCGCAGCAAGGTGAAATAGTTGTAACAATTCACGATGACTCACCCCAGGGGTATAGCTCAACCCAAAACCAAATCCAATGCCGCCGGCGTGAAGCCCCTGCTCCATTAATTCTTTAAGCCGAGCCAGTTCTCCGTCGGACGCCGCACGGTAGAGGGTGTCATCACTACTTTCACCCAGTGAGAACGTACCCTCTGAGTTAACACTTGCGAATGCACTCCGCATCGCCCGTACACGCGCACCCTGATGACTCACCGACGCCCCGTAGTTGATCAAGGCCTCTCCACCCCGCTCGTCATACCATCGGTCAACAGGAAAGACACCAACCTCCAATTCAAGCGCAGTCGTCACACCGTCCATCGCTTGGTAGCGATTACTCGCATCGTCTTGCCCATGAGCATGTAAATCAATAAAGCCCGGGGCAACGACAAGTTCCGTCGCATCAACGAGTAGGCCGGTGTCTGCTATATCCAAGGCGGTTTCAGATAGTGCAACAATGACACCGTTTTCAATCCCGATGTGGCGTACTGCATCAAGTCCGGTTTCCGGATCAATAACGTGCCCATTTGCAATCACTAGCTCATACCTGAGCGACTCGTCGACTCCAGAACGTGTAACACTAGGTTCGTCACTCGACACGCACGCAGTGAAATTTAAAACGAGTAACAGTCCAACGGTGGACAGTTTTCTTAGCCGCGTAACCGGGCGAATCACGCGCCAGACTGCAGTCACCTCATTCCAAAACAAAGACCGTGGATTTACCATAAGCCCAATATTTTCCACCAGGACATCCCGACGACAATCCAAATCACCAAGTTCAGAATCGATGCCATAAATCCGATGCTCCACCAGTCCCGAAAACTAACATAGCCTTCAATAAAAATAACCGGGGATGTCGTCGTCCCGTAGTGTGTTAAGCCCGCCTGGAGATTATTTATAAACAACAGACTGTATACAGCTACGGCCGCTGGCACACCGGCACCGACGAGCATGACAACAAATGGCGCATACATCGCCAAGGCATGAACGGTCGTACTGGCAAAGAAGTAATGGCTATAAAAATAGACGGCAAGTGTCCCCATCAGAACAACAAACCATGGCACACCCACAAACCAACTTCCGATCCAAGACGCAAATATCGTTGTTGAGCCGGTCTCATTTAGCAGACCCCCCATCGTCAATAATCCACCGTACCAGACGTAGACATCCCACGCCGACCGCTCGTCTAGTGCGGCATCCCACGTCAATGCCCCCGTAACAAACAGCACACCTAACCCAATAAATGCCACTAATCCGGCCGACAACCACTCAACGTACGACGAGGCAACCCAGAACGCGATAAGGAAGACGAAAACACCCAGCACGACGGCTTCTCGCCCCTTGATTGAACCGATTTTACTCAGTTCTTTTTTCGCAAACTCGGATGCCGCCGGTGTCGACTGAATCTCAGGCGGCAAAACGCGTGACACGAAATAGGGCACTGCGAGACTCGAGACGATCCCCGGTACCAAGCCGGCAACGAACCAACTGGTCCACGTCACCTCAATCCCAGTTACCTCATAGGCGATATCACCGAGCAATATGTTCGCCGCACTGCTATAAAAAAACATTGCGGACGCCACAACACTCGTCTGGTACATACAAGTCATCAAGAATGCACCAAGTTTTGACGCCGACTCTCCTGGTTCAGAGTCGTACAGGCTGCTAATACTTCGAGCGATTGGAAACACAATACTCGCGGACCGTGCCGTAATTGACGGTACGCCAGTGGCTAGCGTCGCATCTGTTAGATGCAGTGCGTATCCCAAGCCCAATGACGTCTTCCCAATAACACGAATAAACCAAAGCGCAATACGACGGGCGAGCCCGCAATCTCGTAGAGCACGAGACATCAGCATCGCCGCCAGTACCATCCACACCGACGCTGCTGAATATCCACTCAGCGCTCGTGGCATGGGAATACCACCGACAAGCACCAACATCGTGATGCCCAAAATCACCACCTGTGACCCCGGCAGTGGCTGCAACATCAACCCGGCAATCGTCGCAAAGAAAATCCCGGTAATGCGCCAGCCCTGAGCATCGATCCCATCCGGAGCAGGGAGCACATGCGCAACAATCACATAAATTGCCACCAGCGCAAGGAGTCGAACGGGCTTGCCAGCCATCATGCTATCGCTAGCTGCAGCGCTCCAAAATGATCGCAAGCCCCTGGCCAACGCCAATACACAAAGTTACCAAGGCGTAGCGGACTTGCGTCTGCTGCAATTGCCGGGCTGCCGTTAAGGCAAGGCGCGCGCCGGATGCGCCTAAAGGATGCCCGATCGCAATGGCGCCACCATTCGGATTAATACGACTATCGCCATCGTCAATATCAAGAAGCTTTAAACACCCGAGTACCTGCGTCGCAAAGGCCTCATTAATCTCAATCACATCCATATCAGCCATCGTAAGATTGGCCCGATTAAGCACCTTCTGGGAAGCAGGCACCGGGCCGAGTCCCATGACACGAGGTTCAACGCCCGCGACTGCCGCAGAGACGACTCGAGCTAAGGGTTGTGCCCCCATACGATCACCAATGGCTTCCGAACCGACAAGAAGCGCCGCCGCACCATCGTTAATACCAGAAGCGTTTCCGGCCGTAACGATGCCACCCTCAACAAGTGGACGCAATCCTGATAACTTGGCCAGGTCCGTATTGGGCCGTGGGTGTTCATCACTGTCTACACACATCGACGAATCCATCCGCTTCCGGCCAGGAACAGTGATCGGCGTCAGCTCGTCTGTATAAAACCCAGCCGTCTTTGCCGTGACATACTTTGCCTGCGACATCGCCGCAAACTGGTCACTGGCCTGTCGGGTTATGCCTAGATCCTGCCCGACTTGTTCCGCCGTCTCGTACATCGCGTGGTCACCATAAACCGATGCCACTTGTGGGTTTGGAAACCGTGAACCGAGTGCCGTATCAAACACGGCAACATCTCTGCCGTAGGCCTGCTCTGCTTTAGCCATCACGAATGGCGAACGACTCATATTCTCAACACCGCCAGCGACAAATAGATCTCCCTGCCCGCACTGGATCGCGCGGGACGCATCAACAACCGCAGCCAAACCACTCGCACACAATCGATTCACGGTAATTCCTGCTACCTCAACAGGGAGGCCAGCGAGCAATCCGCTCCGCCTCGCAATATTCCGACAATCCTCTCCAGACTGATTGGTGCACCCCACAACCACATCCTCAAACGATTCACTAGAAAAGGCACTGCGAGTAACGACAGCACGAATGACGTCAGCCAGTAAGTCATCAGCACGAACAGGAGACAAGGCTCCCGCATGTCGCCCAAATGGGCTGCGGAGTCCATCGTAAATAAATGCTTCGTTCATGATGTTTTCAACGGGTAATAAGCTGTCTTGTCGAAACTATCCTGGTCCCTCAAGAACAACGAGCGCAGTCCGGCGAACGTGACGTTACTCTATCTCACGTCTTTTCGCATCAGGCCGATGTAGAAGCAACCCGTTCGGCACACCAGCAGACACTGCCTTCTCCCCACGTAGTCACCTTGTAATGAACTACGTACCGATCACAATCCAAGCACATTTCTCTGTAATTTGACCATCCCCTGTTCACGCGCCCACAAGTCCAATTCGACAGAAGCAATCTCATCCACAAGAGGAACCGCAAGTCCGTTGGTTCTCAAGTCCACTGTCTTTATATACGTCTGACAGGCCCGGCACTCTTCAACACGTACGTGCGGCCACACTTCTGTCTCGTGGTATTGCAACTGATCGGCTTTCTCCTCACAACATTGAGGACAACACGAACGAGCAAACGACCACGCGGACCCGCAAAGGGAACAAAGCAACGTCCGCTTGCCTCGGGTATCCACATCATCCTGCAAAACAGAGACCTGTGGTCGCGAACCACAATATGGACAGAGGGTTTTTCCGTTCCCATTGAGATGTATCCCAGGTCCGATACGCTGGACGAGCGCTTCAGCGATCGGCTGAAGGAATGCTTTTGGAAAAAATTCTAAAGCCAGTCTGTCACATTTGAGTTCTGCGGCCACCTCGTCAATTGATTGCCCGGAAACAACGGCTGCCAGTAGCTGACTTGTCAGCGGGGGGGCTTCCAGTAGTCGGACGGCTATAGCCTGCAAGACTTCTGTCGCGGACTCAGGCAAGCTCTTCACAAATGCCGTAAAAGCCTGATCGCGAGGCTGGCGTGGCAATCGCTCCAGACACACATAAACCTTCTGCCCTTGAGACTGTTCGGAAGAAGCGGCGATGTCAAAGACCCGTGACCGAATCGCTTCACGAAATAATTTGTCCTGTTGACCAAGTAACGCTTTGTAAAACGTTAGGATGCCATCAACGTGTGGGTGTTCGGTTCGAAGGCGGTCGACACGTTTCTGACGTCGAATCCAGTCTCCCGAAGGCGCACTCTGAGACAATCGCAATCCCGTTAACTACGCGTCTGCTCTTCGTGCCAGCGTGGGTGATGATGCCGAGCCCAGCGATCCGTCACGGTGCCATCAATCATTGCCCGAGCCGTACCAGGATACGCGACTGTTCCAAGATACACATGCACAACCAACAGGGCTCCCCCACCCAGCGTTACGACGTAATGGACAACTCGCATCCATTGCAAGACCGCCGCATCGAATCCTGCCGGAAACCAGAGAGGGACACCACTTGCAAGGTGCGCTATCGCAAAGATCGCCTGAAACCAGAAAAACATTTTCTGCCCAGCGTTGTACTTGCCAGCCGGGGGCACCTTGTCTGTTTCTCGCATCGCGTAATGTCGCACGGCACCAAGCCAGCGACGATCACCTTCATCAAGAAACATATCCCTGACCCAAATGAGGATCATGAAGCACATGCCGATGCTAAAAACAGCCCCAATCCACGGGTGCAACACACGAGCCGACGGCCCACCACCGAGAAGCGTGGTTAACCAGAATAATGATGGATGCGAAAATGCAAGCCCGGTGAGCAACAACAAAACAAACGTGATCCCAACAATCCAGTGAATAATCCGCTCAAAAAAAGTAAACCGATCGAGAAGTTGGGATACCACTCTACCTATTCCTCTTCCAGCCGTTCAGGTCCGTACGCTAGAAAATGCACAAGTGCTCCAATAACGCTAAAACTCAACAGGTACGCCCCGATTCGCTTAAGAAAACCAAGCGCGGTCATTGGGGCCGGACTTGCAGTGGGGTCTGATGGCAGATTGTAGTCGTCGAGTCGATCGCCATGCGGTACGACATACATCATATGTGTGCCGCCGACTCCTGCCGGGTTGTAGACCGCGGCATTCCCATAACCACGAGACTGCAATGTCTCAACCTTTTGGTCAGCGAGGGCCAGCATGTCTTCTTTACTACCCCACGAAATAGCATTAGTCGGACAGGTCTTCACGCACGCAGGTTCAAGCCCGGACTCAACACGGTCAATACACATATTGCATTTGGAAACCTTACGGGTATCAGCATCGAACCTGGGAATATCAAAGGGGCACCCGGTAACACAATATTGACAACCAATGCAGTGCTCTTGATTAAAGTCGACAATGCCATTCGTATACTGCACGATGGCACCCGGGGCCGGACACGCATAGAGACACCCTGGCTCTTCGCAGTGCAGACATGCATCCTTCTTAATCAGCCAATTGAGATTTCCGTCAATCTCAACTTCGTTGAACCGCATCAACAACCATGTTTTCGGACTTAAATCTTGGTGACTCTGGATGCTGCCAAAGTTGACTGTTGGTTCAACACCCAGGTCGTTCCATTCCTTGCACGCAACCTCACATCCCTTACAGCCAATACATTTCGATATATCGACCAATTTGGAATACGTTGGACCGTCGGAGCGAAGCGCCTCCATCGGAATGAATGCATCTGGTGTAGCAGATACCCGTCGAACCGTCAGCGTATCGGTCATGCCCGCTCCACATTCACCAAAAAGGATTTAAATTCAGGGCATCGCGTATTCGCATCCCCGACAAACGGTGTCAGGAGATTCGCCATTGACCCTTGCGTAAGACCGACAAATCCCCAGTGCACTGGTATTCCAACAGTCCACACGGTTCGACCATTAACCTGAAGCGGTTTAATCCGTTTCGTAACGATTGCCGTGCCTTGCACTTCCCCACGTTTTGACCACACACGCACTTGACTACCGTTCGGAATCCCCTTTTCTTCAGCCAATCCTTCCGGAAGTTCGACAAAAAAATCAGGCATCGCCTCAACCAGTAGCGGCACGTTACTCGTCACAAAATGCTCGCGCTCGACAACCCGATACACCGTGCACGCATACGGAAAATCATCGTTCTCAGTCGCTAACGTCTCGCGTACCCCATCGTACCACTGGATGACTGGGTTAATCGGAACGTTATTATGCAAAAGGTTCGTTGTCGGACTCTCAACAGGTTCGTAGTGCTCAGAAAACGGTCCGTCGGCGAGGTGACTACTAAACAAGCGAGCCACCCCTTCCTCCGTCATAATAAATGCGCCAGCTGCATCAGGCGGCGTGGTTCGTCCGTAGTCTGGGACATCACCAATCCACTCCCGTCCATTCCATGCAATACCTGCGCGTGTCTGGTCCCATGGACGCCCCTCAGCATCGGCCGAGGCACGGTTATATAAAACGCGCCGGTTGGCGGGCCAGCTAAACGCCCAGTCGTGATGCATCCCGAGACCGGTGGGGTCGCTGGTGCCACGTCGCTGCATCTGATTTCCCGCTTCGGTATAACTCCCGGTGTAGATCCAATTGCCCGCGGCTGTCGTTCCATCATCCCGGAGTTGCCCAAATGAATCCAGTTGTTCGCGGGTTTCCAAGTCATACCCATTTATCTCACGGGCTAATTCAACCATCGTCGGTTCACGCGGGTTGAGATAGTCCCACGTCAAATGTTGAATCGGCTCATCATACGCCCCACCCTCTGCCTGGTATAACTCCTTCACCCGCCAGAACAGTTCCGAGAGAATCCAAGTGTCTGGCTTGACGCCAATTGGGGGTTCAATCGCTTTCTCTTTCCACTGAGCCCAACGACCGCTATTGGTAAACGATCCATCTCGCTCAATCCAATGCGACGACGGTAAGTACAAAACTTCCGTATCGATGGTCGATGGGTCCATTCCTGGTGCTTTCCAAAACTCAGCGGAATCCAGCATGAATGGATCGATAACAACCTTCCACTTCAGCTTTGACATGGAATCCAGCAGGCGGGGCACATCAGGCCCTGCGAGCAATGGATTAAATCCGAGTGCAACAAACCCTTCCAGCGTGCCCTGACGCGCTTTATCCCAGATCGACAACCATGTCGCATCCTCACCTTGCTTCGCGAGATAGTGATAAGCGAAATCATTTTCAGGTGTGGCATGCTCACCAAACCAGGCTTTCATCTGCGACACATAGAACTTCGGATAATTCCCCCAGTAATTGACCGTATCTCGTACAAGCGGACGGGGAGTTGAGTCGTCAAGGTGATGCGCTAATGATGTTTGCGGCGGCGTCGGGACTTTCAGATACCCTGGAAGAATACCGGCTACAATGGCATGATCGGTCGCGCCCTGAACATTGGCGTGACCGCGAAGAGCATTAATCCCTCCACCAGGACGTCCAATATTACCGAGCAACAGCTGCAAAATCGCAGCTGTTCTGATGATCTGACTACCCACCGTATGCATCGTCCACCCAACCGCATACATGATTGTTCCAACTCGATCCGCTCGTCCGGTAGAACAGATAATCTCGGCCATTTCAAGAAAGCCGGCCTCTGTACATCCTGTAATGTCAGCAACTACATCCGGTGTGTAGCGGTCGTAATGCTGCTTGAGCAGTTGGAAGACCGCGCGCGGATGCTGAAGCGTCTCATCCCGAAAAACATAATTATCCGCGCCGCGTTCGTAATCCCAGGCTGTCTTATCGTAGTTACTCGCCGCCTCATCAAAACCCGCGAACAGTCCATCAGCAAACCCGTATTCTTCACTGACAACAAATGAAGCATTGGTATGTGCCCGTACATAATCGTCGTGATACAGCGCATTCTCCAGTGTGTAACGGATAAGACCGCCGAGAAGCGCGATGTCTGACCCTGGCCGTATCTGCAAGTGCCGGTCCGCAACAGCCGACGTACGAGTGAACCGCGGATCGATGGTCACTAGCTTGGCCCCGCGATTATCACGAGCCTCAACTGCCCACTTGAACCCACACGGGTGATTTTCAGCAGGATTTGCCCCCATGACCAAGATGACATCAGCATTCTTGATGTCCTTCCAATGGTTGGTCATCGCCCCTCGGCCAAACGTGGCAGCCAGACTGGCTACCGTGGGGCTATGTCATATGCGGGCCTGATGGTCGATGTAAGCGAGACCCATGGCACGCATCGTCTTTGTAATGAGATAGGCATCCTCATTTGACACCGTGGCACTGCCGACCCACGCAATCCCATCACACCGATTGACGACACGCCCCTCGTCATCACGCTCCGTAAAAGACGCGTCCCGCGAGTCCTTGAACTTACGCGCGAACCAGTCCATCGCAAAGTCCCAATCGACCTCTGTCCAGTCTGACGCGCCTGCCTCGCGGAACAAGGGCTGGTGTCGTAGGCGGGGACTAATCGCCAAATCCATCTGAGACGCACCTTTGGGACAGAGCGTGCCTCCATTAATAGGATTATCAGGATCGCCCTCAACGTGGATCACCGTATTCTTCGTATTCAGACCACCACTGCCGTGCACGTAGGCAATGGTGCCGCAGCCCACTGCACAATAGGGACATACTGTTCGGTATTCCTTCGCATTACGAATCTTGAGTTGCCGAACCGCTGCCTGGGCCTGCCGTAGATCGAACCCAAGGGTGCTCGCCGTTACCCCACCCACTACGGTGGCCTTTATAAATGTCCGGCGAGAGATATCCGTAGTCATCGACTGCCTAAGATTGTAACCAATCTCTCCAAACGAAAACCGCAGAATTCAGTCAAGTGCCGAACGGCAACAATACCCACAACGAGTATGATGCTGCGATGTCAACATCGTCCCCACTGCCCCGTGGTATTCGTGCCGTACCGGTCAGGCGAAATGATGGCCAGATCAATAACGATTACGTTGTTATTGAAGAACCTCTTGAAATTCAGCTCGATGGAAAACCAGTTGTCGTTACGATGCGAACGCCGGGTCACGACGAAGAATTAGCAGCCGGATTCCTCTATAGCGAACAACTCATTACGAACGACCGACACATCAGCGACATTCACAGTGTTGCGGGCATCAGCACTCACGACACCAGAGTCAAGGTCACACATTTCTCCGGTGACCGCGTCGAAATCACAACAGAAAAGCCTTCCACTACCGATACCACGCAAACCGCAGATAGAACCTTTCGTGCCACAGCAGCCTGCGGGGTGTGTGGCAAAGAATCAGTTGAGCAACTCGACAATCTAACCGATAACCTGCCCACAATCACTCCAGTTTCACCTGAAACAGATCTGCTCGAATCGCTACCAGAACAGCTGCGTAGCTCTCAATCACTCTTTGAACTTACGGGCGGTATTCATGCCGCTGGAATCTTTTCAATGGAAGGTCAATTACTCTGCCTGCGCGAAGACATCGGACGACACAATGCGGTCGACAAGGTTATTGGGCATTATGTGCTTCAGAATGCCGTCCCATTACGTAACCGTATTCTTGTCGTAAGCGGACGAGCCGGATTCGAACTCGTCCAGAAAGCACTGAATGCAGCAATTCCAGTCATGGTATCAGTCGGGGCAGCTTCCAGTGTTGCAGTTGAGATGGCTGCGACGGCGAGTATGGCACTGTATACCTTCGCCGGGCGTGGTGGTGGCAACCTGCATGTAATCTCACCAGACAGCACAACTAAAACTTGATTCTAGCTTTGGGTCTCCGATTCCATCGTAGACGGCCAACTGAGGATATGGACATACGGGACGTGTGAGCGTTGTCTGTCCTGACGAATCTAGTTTCGATGCAGTTAAGCGTTCCGGAGCATCCCCATCTTCAACCCACGCCCGTATCGCCTCAACCCAATCGACCTGGTCAGGACCAGGACCTCCTGAACAATGCAGCACCCCCGGCAACATGTACAGCCTGGCGTAATCACGCGCTGCAGAATCGACGACTTCTAATTGCTCGTAGTAATCAATGGTCCCAAGTGGGGTCAGAGCCAGGTCCGACCACCCGGTCCAGTAGATGATCTTTCCTCCGCTATCTCGGAACACGCTCAAGTCAGTCTCAGTCGCATCAACTACTGGTGAAATGCGTGCGACATCCTCCCGCCATGTTGAAAAATCATAGGTGGTGTAATCCCACGCCGGATCTTCAAAAACAAAATACTTATAAAACTCAGTACCAAACCCGTATTGGGCATTGGGATTGCCGCGCGCGCGCTGACGCTCAGAGGACACAACCCACGAGTCCCAGCCCCCTCGATCGCTTTCTCCACCATAGTTAAAACCAAAGAAAATGGATTCTCCGTCCACGGTTGGCCCGTTGTAGACAGCCTCGATAGCTGCCATTTCTTGTCGCGTGACACACCCATCCCCCGCAACATCATCGCTGCACATAGGTAAATCACTAGGCGAAAACGAACAGCGCCGAGGGTCCGTCATGACACCATCGGTAACACCATCTTCCGCATCACACGCAGACAAGATGCTTGACCCGAGCAATTCCAGCGTCTCTTCGCGCACAACCGGGTCGTCACTGCCACCGTTTGGGAACATCGCCTGCTGCGCTTGCAGAAATCCCGCTGTGAACGCCGTCCAGTTATAGGCCGGTGCCGCAGCAACGATCCCATCGAAATCATCCGGATAGCGCTGGGATTCCATCATGGCCTGCCCACCGCCTCGGGAACACCCGACAAAATATGAATGGTCAGCAGCCCGACCGTAATATTCGGTAATGATTGACTTAGCGGCCTCAGCGGTGACATGGACGGCACGGTGTCCCCAGTTCATCTGCCGGGTGGGGTTACTTAGAGCCCAGGAGGCTTCGATCCCACCTCCTACATGCCCCGTATCGGTACCAACAGTCGCGTAACCACGCTGAAGTGGTCCTCCGCCGTGCCCATACAGTGTACGTGCCTGATTCTGGACGGTCCCGACAAATCCTCCACCACCACCCATTAAAAATCGACCATTCCATTCACTCGGCTCAGGCAGTAATAACTCAAATTGAATTTCTGTTTCGATCACACCCTCCACCTGGCAGTGTGCCGGTATATCAGCAGATGCTGACACTCGCTGAGACGAACTTATAAACAGGTCAATTAATGGCAGTCCCGTTAAATCTTTACAGGGATCCGAAGATTCGCCAAAAGGCTCTCGACACCCAGTCACCATCGCAAGGGTGACCACTGCACAGATCACTACCGTGGTAAAAATCCATCTCGACATCAAATTACACCTCACAACTTATGGATGGTTACCGTACATCCTTTGCCGAACGAACACCACTCTCAGTCGATCGAGTAACTCCGTTCTATAATCGGCGCGCATGCCTCCGCTTAACAACATTCGTGTCATCGACCTGACACGTGTTCTTGCTGGACCATACTGCTCGATGATGCTCGGGGATATGGGTGCCGACGTTATTAAGATCGAGGAACCCATACATGGTGATGACACGCGAGCCTGGGCGCCGCATCGCGACGGGTGGAGCACCTTTTTCCTCGGTCTTAATCGCAGCAAACGGAGTCTAGCGATTGATCTCAAGACAGAGCGAGGACAGACAATACTCCGCCGACTCATTATGACGGCCGATGTTCTTATCGAAAACTTTCGGCCCGGTAGTCTCGAGAAACTCGGCTTCAGTTATGACAACGTCCATGCGATCAATCCAAAACTGATCTACTGCTCGATCACGGGCTACGGGCATACGGGGCCCAGTCGGCACCTTCCTGGCTACGACGCAGTCATTCAAGGCGATAGTGGTCTTATGAGCGTCACCGGGTTTCCTGATGGACCGCCGACACGGGTTGGTGTCGCGATCACGGATTATTTGGCCGGCCTCTACGCGATGAACGGAATTCTTTTGTCACTCCGCGAGAGAGACCGCACGGGACAGGGACAACATGTCGACATTGCTCTCCTGGATTCGATGACATCAGCTCTGGCCCTACCAGCTAATATTTATTTCCATACCGGTGAAACTCCTGGCCGAGAAGGCAATCAACACCACTCTTTGACCCCGTATGAAACGATCCAGGTCAAGGACGGACTAATCGTGATTGCCGTCGGCAATGAACGACTCTGGGCACAATTTTGCGAAGCGATCAACGCCAACGACTTAAAAAACGACCCAAAATATCGCAACAATACGGACCGAATGGAAAATCGACCAACGCTTACTCAAGAACTTTCCGACCGTCTAAGTCAATACAGTCGAGACGACCTGATCGGACAATTACGCGAACATGCTGTGCCATGCGCCCAGGTACGAACAATCGCTGAAGCGCTTGAAGAACCTCATCTAAAGGCTCGCGACATGGTCGTCGACATCTCCCAGGCCGAACTCGGAAAAATTAGAACACTTGGTAATCCGATTAAGCTGTCAGCGAACCCGGCATCAATACAACAGCCGCCACCAGCCCTCGGCGAACACAATGAAGAAATCTTGAAAGAACTGGGGTTCGACGACTCACTGGAGACAGAGAACTAATACACTTAGATGACCCATTAAGATGATGTGTTGCGCTAGTAAACATTTTCACATCGCGGTTACATTATTACTGCTCGCATGGGCAGTAACCACGGTCAGTACTCAAGCCCCAACCCGATTTCGCGGACGACTCTCGATCGTGCCCGTCGATTTTTCAACAGTTGGAACAACCTCTGGAAGTGGCGAGGTCACCGCCGAAATTCAAGGGCGTAACCTACAACTGGAGTTTCAATTTGCAGGCCTGAGCTCGGAGGCAACCCGTGCTGAACTACGCGCGGCGGCCAAAGGACGACGGGGGCCGGTTGAGTTCGCATTTGACGTGCCGGCGACCCGGTTGACAACTGGACACCTTAGCCACACAGTGACACTGACGGAACCACAACGACACGAACTTCTGGAAGAACGGTATTACCTGCAGATTCAGACTACAGGCAATCCCGGTGGAGAAATCCGAGGATGGCTGCTCAGAGACGAGTAAACTAGACCATGGACTTCAAGCAACAACCACGAGCCATGATCGGCGCCGTGGTCGGCGTCGTCGTCCTTCTAGCCATTTCCACCTATTGGTTACTAAACCGCGGTGACGAATCGCCGCCGGAAGAAATCGTAACCGAGGCACCACCGCCACCACCGCCAGCCCCTCCACCCGCGCCTGAACCTGAGCCTGAACCACCGCCATTTGAACTACCAGCCCTCGGTGACAGTGATACGGTCATCAGAGAACTTCTATCCGCACTCTCAGCTCATCCGAATTTTGCAAGCTGGTTGATTCCTGATGACCTGATACGACGGTTTGTCGTCGCAATAGAAAATGTAGCGAACGGCAATAACCCCGCGCAGCACGTACCCTTTATGAGACCGTCATCACGGTTTGCTATAGATGACAGTGAGCCCGCACTAAGAATCGCTCCGACCAGCTACACCAGATACGATGGGCTTGCTGCGACCACTGCATCGCTCGACGTTAACGGCACTGCAGAACTGTACCGTCAACTTTTGCCGCTGCTTGACGAAGCCTATGCTGAACTAGGTATCCCTGATTCGTCGTTCTCAGGTGCTTTTCAGAGAGCAATCGCACACATACTCGAAGTGCCAATCATTGAAGGCCGTCCGATCATCGAGCCTCGAGCATCATTTTTTTACGAATATACAGACCCGGACTTTCAAAACCTCTCGGCGGCGCAAAAACAATTCTTAGGAATGGGACCCGACAACGTAAGAATCGTGCAAGGTGGAATCAGAGAGATTGCGTCAGCAATCGGTTTCTCTGACCTACCTGCCGAGAACGTGATTCTGCGTTAGCGCTTCGTTACGCTTGCCTATGCCTCGCGTGATACGTGTCGCACTCGCTCAAGACAACCTGCCAGTCGGCGATCTCCCAGGGAACATTCGCCGCACACGGGTACGCCTCGACCAGGCACAAGAACATGGTGCCGACCTGATTGTCTTTCCGGAATTATCTGTCACAGGGTATCCACCTGAAGACCTGCTGTTGAAAAAAGATTTTGTCGACAATGCGGCCGATGCGATTGATGAGCTTGCATCAGCCGCATCGAACATCACCGCCCTCGTCGGGTACCCAATGATAAGTGCGGATACCCAATCACTACACAATACTGCTGCGGTCCTGATAAATGGACAGGTCGCCGCACGATACCGCAAACACCATCTGCCAAACTACGCCGTCTTCGACGAGCAACGTTACTTCACCGCTGGCAATAAAGCGGTCGTGATCAACATTGGTGACTGCCTGGTCGGCATCACCATATGCGAAGACATCTGGATGGATAGCGGGCCTCTCGTATGGGCCACCGCTGAGGGAGAAGCTGAACTGATCGTCAACCTCTCGGCATCACCGTACCACAGGGACAAAGGCTCAGAACGCGAACAACGATTTGGTGCACAATGTATTAATCATCGATGTTTCATTGCATTTTGTAACGCCGTGGGTGGTCAAGATGAATTAGTCTTCGATGGGCACAGTCTGGTTATTGATCCGAACGGAACGGTAATAGCCCGTGGCGCCCAATTCGAGGAAGACTTAATCGTTGTTGATATCGACCTGGATAAAGCAACGGCCCTACGACAGAATGACAGACGTTGGCCCACAGCAAAAACGCGGTCGGATCGCATCGTTCTGACGCAAGGACCACCACTCTCGTCTTCCACCGCAACTCCCATCGCAAAAAGCAACACTCTAGCGCCAGAGTTAAGTCCTGAGGCTGAAGTCTACGCAGCCCTCTCACTGGGAACCCGAGATTATGTGAAGAAAAATGGATTTCGTGGCGCTGTACTCGGCCTTTCTGGCGGTATCGACTCCGCACTGGCACTCACGGTGGCCGTTGATGCACTTGGCTCGGAAGCGGTAACAGCGGTATCGATGCCGTCTGAGTTCACCGCAGATATCAGCCGTGCGGATGCAAGAGAACTAGCTTCTAATCTCAAGGTCACACTGCTTGAACTTTCCATCAAAGACCTGGCTGCCAACTACGAATCATGCCTGACAGATGTATTTGCAGACACCGAGCGTAATGTAACAGAGGAAAATATACAGGCACGCATTCGGGGAAATCTCTTGATGGCACTGTCTAATAAATTCGGTTGGTTAGTTCTTACGACTGGAAATAAAAGCGAACTGAGTGTTGGGTATGCCACGCTCTACGGAGATATGGCCGGAGGCTTCGCCGTCCTGAAAGATGTCTTCAAAACATGGGTGTACAAACTGGCACGCTGGCGGAATCGCAACTCCCCAGTGATTCCCCAACGCATTATTGACCGACCACCTACGGCGGAACTCCGAGACGATCAGCTAGATACTGACTCTCTGCCACCGTACGATGTTCTTGATGGCATCTTGGAACGCTATGTTGAACGCGACGAACATCCAACGCAAATCGAAGCCCATGGCTTTGATCGTGCTACCGTACATCGCGTGATCGGACTAGTCGACCGCGCTGAATATAAACGCCGTCAGGCTCCGCCAGGAGTCCGAATATCAACAAGAGCTTTTGGTAAAGACCGGCGACTCCCGATTACGAATCTGTACCGACCGCAATAAGGCGCGACCGTAACATCGTCTGTATGAACCGACCGAGCCGCTCATCTGCCGGTTCAATGTCTCGCCCGAACTGCTTCTGCATCTGTTGGGCAATAACATTGAGAGGCGTGTCTCCATCACACGCCTTCCAGACAAAGGTTCCGAAATCATCCAACCGAATCCGATAATACGGATCGCGAAACAAACCACCGACCCATCGACCTAACCGACCTTCGCCAAGTCGAGGTCGAAGAACGACAACACGTCCGTCAGTATTTTCACGCCATCCGAGGCGTCGATACGGGCACGCACTCCAAAAACGTTCAGCTTCAGTCATAAGTTACTCAGCCTTAACATCCGGAGCGCCAGAACGTATGGCCGCCAAAGGAATCTTGACTAACATATAAAAGAGAAGTCCGAAAACAAGTGCGCCGCCTAATGGACTATCTGCAATCTGCGGCAACGCCAACCAGGGTAATGCTTCACTGGCTCCCACCACTAACGCGAGTAGTACGGCCATCAACGCCTCTCCAGCAATAAACCCAGACGATAACAACACACCAGTATTCGTCGCACGCGTTCGCTCTTCTTCACTCGCCTGCTGTGTCTCGAGAGACCGAGTGAGCCACCAGGCTATAAGCCCTCCAACAAAGATTGCGGCCGTCGATGGAAACGGAAGATACATACCGACGGCAATTAACATCGGCGACGGCGCATTAATAAGAATCAATCCGCCCGCGAGTGCCATCCCGGTCATAACCAGCGGCCATGCCATATCTCCACCCACAATACCTTGCGAAATGAGCGCCATCAGGCCGGCCTGCGGCGCAGGAAGCTCGGGGCTCCCAATAACGTAGACCTCATCCATCAAAATCATCGGCCAAATCAGTACAAGCGCGGCGATTGTCACGCCGATCAACTCACCGACCTGCATTTTCCAAGGCGTACCACCGAGAATATGTCCAACCTTGAGGTCTTGCAGCATATCGCCGGCAACTCCACAGGCACAGCACACCACACCTGACACGGCGAGTACCCCTAGAACACCACTCGAGCCTGTCACGCCAATGCCAACCATTACAACAGCTGCGATAAGCAGTGTGCTGAGTGTCAGTCCACTAATCGGATTATTTGAACTTCCAAGTAATCCGACAAGATACCCGGCAACTGCCGCAAACAAAAACCCAAGTATTACCATCATGACGGTCAACAAAGCCGCACCTGGCAGACTTTCACTGAAGTACCAATAGAGGCCAAAAAGGGGAATACATAGAGCAGCAATGGCTAACCCGATTTTTTGAAAATTCAGGTCGGCGTCTCGGCGACTACTTACAGTGCCCTGCGACGATTGAAGGTCAGTCATCGCACTGCCGATTCCTTGGAACAGCGACGTTCTGAGTTTAAACAAGGTATAAAACGCGGCGACGATCATGGTCCCCACTGCCAGAGGTCGTACCTGCCTGAGCCAGACTTCTGTACTAAGCTCAATAAAACCTGCGGCGTCTGTCGCTTGTGCTGCCAATTGCGGATTGAGATATAGACCCAGCGGAACGAGTAACAACCACCCCATTACCGCTCCAGCGAACAATGTCGCCGCAATCTGCGGACCGACAATAAACCCCACACCGACAAGCGCCGGTGACGCTGCCGGCGATTGCAGTAGAAACCCGCCAACATAGGTAATTTGCTGGCCGAGCATTTCGATGGTCGACCGTCCTAATGAAATAAATGCCGTCGCTGAATCGGCAACAAGTTTGATCCCATTACCATTCTTGATGAGTTCCCATGCTGCAGCAATACCCATTGCTTTAAACACAAACGCTGCACCCGTTTGTTCTCCGCCTTGGCCAGCCTTAACCAATTCTGCCGCAGCAACACTCTCTGGGAATGGCAACTCGGCCTCGACAACCAGTGTCCTCCTGAGTACCACAATGAAAAGTACGCCAAGCAACCCTCCAACGAGCATAATGGCGGTACTTTCCCAATAGCGAAGTTCATCCCACACACCGCTTATGACAAACGCAGGGATGGTGAAGATCGCGCCCGCCACAAGTGCCTCACCAACTGACGCTGTGGTTCGCGCCATATTTTCCTCAAGCACCGACCCACCAAAAATTCTTAAAGCAGCCATCGCAACCACAGCCGCTGGAAATGTCGCTGCTACGGTAAGTCCTGCTCGCATGCCAAGATAGGCATTCGCTGTACCAAGAACAATCGCCATAACTGTTCCGAGAAACACGGCTCGAAACGTGAGCTCAGGAAGGTCAGATTCTTCGGGTACGAACGAAGTGAAAGGGCGCGTAGATGATTCTTGTGTCGACTGCATCTGGCAAGTCTGCAACAGCCGAACAGACTTGTCACCCTAACGGAGTCCGGCCTTTTGACCGACACTAGTGGCGTGCGGGCGATTTCTGACATTTATGCGGAGTGTTCTGCTCACAAACGGACCGTGATCTCTGTTGAGTTTTTCCCGCCCAAGACACCAAAAGGCGAAGAAAGCCTTTTCGACCGAGTGCTCCCTCGACTCGCAGAAGCCAAGCCAGACTTCTGTTCCGTGACGTATGGTGCCGGTGGCAGCACCCGCGACAAAACACTTAATGTGGTGGACCGTATCCAGCGCGACTTCGGATTTGTTGGCATGGCCCACCTGACATGTCTTGCTACTTCAGCTACCGACATTCTCAATTACGTCAATGAGGCCAACGCAAAAGGTATTCGCAACTTACTCGCGCTTCGCGGCGACCCCCCGTCGGACAACCCCGCCGAACTCGTACCAGAAGCTGGCTTTGATTATGCCTACCAATTGATTGACTTCATTAAGCAACATGCAAGCAGTAACACGTCAATCGGCTGCGCCGGATTTCCCGAGGGGCATATCGCCTGCACAGAAGGCCGAGAAACCGATTGGCAACGACTTCGCAATAAGGTTGACCATGGGGCACAATTCATCCTGACGCAGCTGTTTTTTGATAACGACGACTACTTCAGAATGGTTGACTATCTAACAAATATCCTCGGCGTGAAGGTGCCGATCGTACCAGGCATTCTTCCGATTCTTAGTAGCGCGCAAATCAAACGATTCAGCGCACTCTGTGGCGCGTCGCTACCCGCACCTCTCCTCGCGAAACTCGACAGACTCGGAGACGACGATGAGGCAGTAACTGCCTTCGGCATCGAGTACGCCTCGAAACAATGCGAAGCATTACTCGCAGGAGGCGCCCCAGGTCTACACTTGTATTCGCTCAATCGATCCAAGGCCGTGCTGGGTATCGTTCGCAACCTTGGGCTGGTCGACCGTTAGAATCTAAATAACCGGTTAAATTTGATCACCAGGCCACGATTTCGTAGATCCGTCATTCGATTCGGCCGCAAGGGATCGGTCGTGTACTCCTCCGTATAAACAATAAAGAATTCGCTTCCAGGGCTATATTCCCATCGTAGACGCAAATTACTACTGACTGTGTCATTGGCAGAGTTGTACTGGACAAGTCCACCAAAAAACATCCGTGGATTAAATGCGTAGTTCACACGCGTCACCGCAAGGTCCGTACGAAACGATCCTTGTGGCGTATCAATCCAATTAAATGACACGCTGGGTTCAACAGACATTTGCGGTAAGACTGCGATTCTCCCTTGCCGAAAACTTATAGATGTAATTTCACCACTGAAGTACCCACCATGCTTAATAGACACTTGCCCGTTAACACGGCGTTGCTGACCGATCGAGTACCCGACTTCGGCATCTGAAAACCCGTAACCACCGACCGGCAAGGTCACGCTCGGCGCCGGAGAAAAGGGTTGCGACAATAACTCGTAATTATCATTAACCGCAACAAACAGTTGGTCGCTGGTTTCAAATTGAGTGTTCAACCGAAACTGATTAAGTCTGGTTTCAAGTATGTTGGTATCAGCAATAAGAATGTAATCAGTGCTCCCGGTCAGACTAAACTGGCGCACCAGCTCAATCGATTGAGGACGTGGACTGAAACGCCCTTCAATGAACGTACGCCGAAAATTGTCTCGCCGGACAAATCCTACATCCGGAACAAAATTATCCTCTACGACCAAATGGTCGACTTGAAAGCCATAGCGATCGGCCGCGTAATCAAACTTACCCTGATAACTGGAATCCTTATCGGTAAGACCCGGTGTTTCCGTTTTCGCAAGATAGCCAAGCATGCTGAGGTTGTCATAGAAAGCAAACGTGCTGTCCACCCCATAGGTTCGACTCGAACCGTGCCCGCGCGTAGACACCGACCGATTCGTAAAAATACCGCCAACGGTGCTTCGACGGAGAATGTCACGCTTCAGGCGCAGTACAGTGAAATTCGTTGATTCTGCAGAAGCGACGACCTCATCATCAGTCTGAATACTCAAAGCCCCAACGTCGAACTGACCGATCTTTCCTGTGACACGTCCACCGCCAAGAATCGGAACGACGCGTCCACGCTGAAGACCGATACGTCGACTGTAAAACAAGGTGGGTGCGTTGACTCCGCCAAATACGCCACCAGAACCTCCTGGCCGACGACCGCCGACTCCCCCACGTGCAAATTGAAAAATGCCACGTCCCTCCAAAAAAAACTCTCGTTTCTCTGGAAAAAACAAACCAAATCGAGTCAGGTTCACCTGTTGTTCATCGACCTCCACCTGGGCAAAATCCGTGTTGTAGGTGAAATCTGCGGTTAAATTCTCCGTGATACCGTATTTGACATCTAGCCCGACATCACCGTCCATTTGATTGTCTACGGCTGGCACCGCCGTTCGGTCGGTTGTCAATCCACCGATTGCGTATGGCTTGATTTCAATGTTCCGGCTTGCCGGCGGCGGCTCAAGGCCCACCAATGTTCCAGCTGCTGATACACGAAAAATTCCGGCTGCACCGCTTCCGCCGCCGGCTGCGATAGGCAAGCGGGTGAGATAAACCCATTCGTTCTTTCGGCGAATGGCTCGCCGCAACTGTATTCCCCACACTTGGGGCGTCCCTGGGCGATAACGGAGTGTCTTAAACGGGATCTCCATTTCCACCGTCCAGCCGCCGTCAAATCGACCAGTGCGTACGTCCCACACCGGATTCCAATCCCCATTTGGATTGCCCTCGTTAGTAAACTGCTGGTCCGCTCGAGCACCGAGTGGATTGGTATAAAAATTGAATCCGTTGCGCCGGTCGTAGAACGTGTCAAAAAAAGCTGCGAACGTATCATTTTGACGGAGTTGACTCGTGTCTCGACGCATTTCATTGGCAATCCACTCACTCTCAGGAGCGGAGTCCCACACTCGCGCGGACACATAAATGTTTACTTCATCAAACAGAATCCACGCTTCCGTACGTTCCGTTGCTGGTGCACCTTCTATTGGAACTTGTTGTATGAAGTCTGTAATCGCTGGAATCGTGCTGTAAACCGCTTCATCAAGCACCCCATCTAAACGGATACCTTCATCCAGTTTAATTGCGCGAACAGTTGTACGCCCCTGCTCGTCACGTCGCATCACCGCAGGCGCAACTGGTGCCGCTGGGCCATCAATCAGCCCGGCGAGACTGGTCAAACCAGGCGTAACCGCGGATACGGTCCCTACCTGACTACTTGGGTCTTCGCTTTGACTGACAGTCGTCGCCATTTCACTTGACCGTAAAACAGCGCTGGTCGGAGCTCCAAATATAGACCCGAATAATTCCTCCATTTCAATTGCAATCCGATCCTGAAGGACGAATAGATCGGCCAGTAAACCATCAACGGTGGCAACCCCAGCCACCTCCTCACTCTCTACCTCAACGAGCCGCGTAATAATCCGAATACGGCTCTCACTACGTTGATAGGTGCCCGTGAGAACATGCGTCGCTGTTCGTCTCTTAACTGCCTCCAGAATTTCCTCGTCGACATCATTCACTCCGGAAAGGGACCGACTTTCAGTAGGCACGACATCAATACGGAGGTTCATCCGCGATTCAATTTCTGCGCTAACAGCCTCTGCAATCCCGCTCCCGATCCAATCTTCGGCAGGATCCCCGGTGAGATTTTCAAATGGGACAACAACGACCGAAACTGGCATCGAGACAGTTTCAGGAGCCGACTGCGCACCAAGCGTTATTGGTGCAATCGATAAATACAGAAGGGCTACAAACTTAAGCCGTGAAAAACCGCCGCTCACCGACATCTATACTCCTGAAGCAAGAAGAACGTTTCCCTCACACCACTGTACAGACTAGATAACCGACAAAACCAAGAACGGTGCAGACTGCTAGTAGGGAGAAGTGCGGTTCGGCAATTACATATTTGAAGGAGGAGACCGGCTAGCTCCGGTCCATCCACTCGACGAAACGGGAAGGCTCTTCGACGATCATCACACGAACAACACGCTGATGCTCGTGCATTAACTCTTTAGCAGCAACGCGAGCCTCATCAGCTGATGAGTAGCGAACCGAAGCAGACGCCGCATTCACCGAGCCGCCTCGTACGGTAGTTATAAGCTTAAACATCGTTTTCTCCAAGCGCCCGACTGATCATATCATCCTGCCGAATAAGACCTTTCCACACATCAGTTCCGCTGGTTCCCATCAATAAATTGACGACTAATCCATAACTGGCAATCCCACTCGTTACCCGATTCGCTCGCAAAAACCGATCATACGCCCGACTGGCATTTCGACGCACGAATGGCACAGACTCATTGAGTCGATCTGAGATTTCACGAAGATGTTGACGAGGGCCATCATGGAGACGCGCATAGACATCAGCGCGATCCTCTTGCGACAGATGACGAACGAGCTGAGGCATCAGAAACAACCAGGCACTATATTGACTTTGCGCATCTCCCGCCAGACACGTAAGAACGCCGACAAAACTGGCCTCTGCTTCATTCGCATATCCGGCAAGGTGCGCCCATTCATGCGCCACCAGGAATGGTCGCTCGTAGGGCAACACCGTGTGATTTACAAGCACCTCCAGTGAAAATGGGCTTACCATCCCATCAATTCCGGCACGTTTAAAGTAGGGTGACAATAGTGTGTTTTTGGGGCGACCAGCAACTGCCGTTCGTGAGCCGCCGAGTCGTCGCTGGACAACGCTGAACGCTTGTCCAAATCGATCAGGCAACTCGGCAAAAGTCGGCCATTCAGTACTACTAGCCCTGCCATGAAGTCGATTCAGCCGTTCAACAGTATTTTTTGAGAAGTCGAGTAGCCCCGTTGATGAAATCCGTGTCGCGTCGTAATCAAGCTTTGCGACTAATGGCTGACGACGATAGTTGAATCCCCATAAAACCATAAAGATGAGATACAACACCGCAACCGTAGCCACGGTATTCAGACACATTTTGGCAATGATACGCATACGTGATTCCTGGACATTGACACGCAATGCACGTACCCACCAATAGATGAATCCCAGCAGCCCTAACACCGCCATGACATCAAGTACTGCGACACTGAAAAAACTTGACAGGCTTGTCAGTACCTGCTGACCAACCAAATAAACCTCTCGCGAATAGATTTGCTCAATCCACGATGCTGGTACCGGCGCTACACCCACCACTACAGCAAGAGCGATGACGGCCACGGCGCGGTAGGAAGTCATCACAGGCATCATCACAACTGCTCCAACAGTTGCCCGCGGTCATCAAAGACAACGCAATGTCTGGAAAGCAACCGGATAAACACTGTCTCATTATGAGAAAACGATTCGGAGGACCGTGCCCGAACACTCACTCCCTCTACACTCACGGTCACTATTGTGTTCGGGGCGTCTTCTTCCTGCGTCACAACTCGCCCTCGCCAACCTCCTTGATCTCGCGTCACACGTACATGTTCGGGACGCACGCCGACCGTTATGTCACGACAAAATTCTTCAGCAATACGGCCAGCCAGTGACATGGTCTGATTGCCAACAAGGATCGCCTGGCCATCTTTCTCGAGAATTGCCGGCAATAAATTAATGGCTGGTCGACCAAAGTACGTCGCGATAAATTCATTTGCAGGCTCATTAAGAATCTGTTCAGGAGTTCCAGTCTGCAGAAGGTGACCATCACGCAAAACTATCAGATAGTCTGACAACACTAAGGCGTCATCTTCATCCCTCGTCGCGTACATAACCATTCCACGTATATGTGCTTGAAGCTGTTTTAGATATTCACGGCGTTCTAGTTGAGTACACGCAACATGTTCCGGCCATTGGTCAACGAGTAATACATCAGTGTCGACCGAAGGCAATCGGTCCCTTGTAGCAATTGACGTCGCGTCAAGAAAAAGCGTCGAGAGAGTTTCCAACTCAACCGACGTCTCAGCGTTATTGGTCATAAAGCGAACTGTGCCGCTCCGTGGCACCTCATCACCGACCACAAGTCGCAGTAAAGTCGTCTTTCCGGCGTCAGGCGGTCCGACGATGGTTACGAAGGAATTAGACGGCACATCACACGACACTCCTTTGAGCACCGTCGTGCCACCGTAGCTGTGCGTTAGTTGGTCTAAACAGATGTTCATGCGCTAAATAGCAAGGCCGTGACCCCATGGTACACTTTGCTAGTGTCGAAACGGGAAGAGGCTACGTGGGGCCGGTCAACGGTAGAAACCGCGTGTCCGCTTGATTGCCCAGACACTTGCAGTCTGTCTGTCTCCGTCGAGTGCGGACAAATTACAAAGATAGACCAGTCCGAACGTCACGACTTAACCGGCGGTTTTATCTGCAGTAAGGTGCGGCGTTTCGCAGACCGAATCTATGGCGTGAACCGCCTGCACCACCCTGGCATCGTCAAAGGGAACAAAGGTGAAGGTCAGTTTGAGCGCGCAACCTGGGATAAAGCACTCGAAACAATTGCCGCTCGTATGCATCAGATTCGCGATGAATTTGGTGCCGAAGCGATCCTGCCATTGTCCTATGGCGGCTCAAACGGGCTATTGTCACAAGATACCGCAGACGCACAATTATTTCGACGTTTTGAAACATCTCGACTCGCCAGAAATGTCTGTGCTGCGCCAACAACAACAGTCACAGACGCTCTTTATGGACGAATGCCGGGGGTATCGTACGATGATTATCGACACGCCAATCTGATTATGGTCTGGGGTGCAAATCCTTCAACGTCAGCTCCCCACCTGGTACCACACATACGTAGTGCTACCCGCAGCGGCACCGCATTAATCGTTATTGATCCGCGACGCACATCGCTGGCAAAAGAGGCCGATATCCATCTTGCGGTTCGCCCTGGCACTGACGTCGTTGTCGCACTTGCCATCCACCGATTTCTGTTTGAGAACGGATTCGCTGACACCGCTTTCCTTAATGCCCATACTCATCACGCCGATATCCTGCAAGAACGTGCGAGCGAATGGCCGATCGAACGCGCAGCGGCCGTTGCTGATATCGACGCGGGACTCTTAGAGCATGCTGCGGAAATGTATGCAGAAACATCGCCGGCAGTAATTCGCTGCGGTTGGGGACTCGAGCGCAATCGGAACGGCGGAAACGCCGCCATGGCCGTTTTAACTTTGCCGGCTGTGGCTGGTAAGTTTGGTGTCCGCGGCGGCGGTTATTCAATGAGTAGTTCTCGAGCCTTTCATGTCGACGAAAACCAATGGATCAGGGAACCCGAACCGAACACACGCATTGTCAATATGAATCATCTGGGACGAGCTCTGACAGAGTATGACGATCCACCGATCAAGATGCTCTTCGTCTATAACTGCAATCCAGCCGTCACGCTCCCCGATCAAAATCGAATACTAGACGGACTAAATAGAAGCGACTTGTTTACAGTTGTATTCGATCAAGTAATGACTGACACCGCCCGCTGGGCCGATGTTGTACTACCCGCAACGACGTTTTTTGAGCACTACGACCTCGCCCTTAGTTACGGTCACGGCAATGTGCAGTTAGTACAACCTGTCATCGAACCTATTGAAGAGTCTCGTCCCAATACGGATGTCTTC
>Ga0209034_10000234_pt1 | contig 28161 bp, 20 predicted proteins | sample MarorgKNORR_S2LV_2_FD_188219 | JGI IMG/M metagenome (GOLD analysis project Ga0209034, IMG submission 188219) | Marine microbial communities from the Southern Atlantic Ocean, analyzing organic carbon cycling - 250m_A/KNORR_S2/LV (SPAdes) (version 2) | ecosystem: Environmental > Aquatic > Marine... | reverse complement strand
CTTTTCATTTAGTTTATCGTTCATTAGCGAAGAAAATAATTTCATAATTCGAGCAGACTGGAGGTAATGCAGTGTGCCTGTTAATTCTACAGGAACAGGTTCTAATGATTCGTGATCACTTAGGCCTTTATCAACAATACCATTGGGATGAATTCTTTTAGCTTTATCCATCCACTCATTGTTTAGTGTATATAGTTCTTTAATAATTTCTGTATCGTTATAGTATAGGTATAGGTAGTACTGGGTTATAAGGAATGCTGATTCCCAACTTAGCCCACAATAGTTTATTCCTACAAATGGAGCAGTATCAATAAATATAGAATCATTCATTGCATCCACCCAATCGTATATGGTTTTACGGTAAAATGACTGCATGTCAAAATTATATATAAAAGATTCACTAGTAGCATTTAAATCTCCACCATACCCAAATTTTTCTCTTGCTGGACAGTCAGATTGTACGCTGATAAGATTTGCTAAGAACGTTCTCTTAGCTGCTTCTTGTATTGAATTTAATAGCTCTGATGAAGAGGAGAAGTTGCTTTCATTAGTTACGTTAGAATGCATAGATAGTCCAATGATATCTGATATTTCAGGTTTTTTCTTTAGACCATCGATATCCATATATCGATAGGCGTGGTAGGTAAATTCAGGTTTGTACCATGTACTTGTATTCTCACCAATTATATAGCTGTCTGTCTGCCATGCAATTTCAGGAGCTCCTGGACCGCCAGTACCTTTATTTTTGATTTGGCCAGTTACAGCAGTCATAGTATTCAGTGTTCCATCGTTATAAATTCTTTCACCAAATCTAAAAGTAATGGTATCACCTGTGTTTCCAGATATCTTTATTTTGTAGGTACCAGTAAAATTTTCACCCATATCAACAACCCATACTCCTGGTTTAGAAGAATAGATATCTTTAGGAACTATTTCTTTAGTTATTTGAACGGGTGGGAAGAAGGTTTTTTCGAGCTTTCCACCAGGAGAGTCACTTACTTGCACATTTTTCCATGATTTATCATCAAAACCTGGAGCACTCCATTTTTTTATTTCTTTTCTTGCATCATAGTATGTACCTATATAAACACTGTTTTTTATTATTGGTCCATAAGCATATTTCCATGAGGAATCAGAAACTATTTCTTTAGATTTTCCATCGTTATATGTAATAATTAGTTTTGATATAAATTTAGGTTTTCCAACATTTATTTCATTCCTTAAATTTATTCTTCCCCACATTTTAAGTGGAAGAGGATTGTAAAAACCATTTCCAAGAGATACTCCTATACAATTTTCACCATTTTTAATGAGTGAAGTAACATCGTACTCACTATAGTATATTTTTTTTGTGTAGTCAGTCCATGCTGGATCTAGCACATTTTTTCCTACTCTTTTTTCATTTATCGTGGCAATGTAATAACCGGCGGAAGTAATGTAAAGTTTTGCATTTTTAATAGAGTTATCTACTTTAAACTCTTTTCGAAAAAGAGGAGATGGATCCTCTAGGTAGAATAAGGAATCAGTTTCTGGTAATTTTCTACTATCCTGAATCCATTTTACATTATCATCATTGAAAATAATTTCTTCTTTTATTTTTTTTACTTCAGAGCATGAAAATGTGAAAATAGCAGTTACTAAAAAAAGATTTTTAATATGGGTCATTAGGAATTAATTTATAGTAAAGTAATTAATTTCAATATAATGATAGTTTTTAATTATAGTAAAATGGAAATAAATGTTTTTCTTTTTTTTTGATACATAAAAAACCCAACTAAACGTTGGGTTTTTAATATTATAAGTTGATAATTTTTAGTCTTGTAGAGACATCATCATTCCAGTAGCATCAAAGTAATCTCCCACAGTAAGAATTAAACCATTTTCATCAAAATCCCAGTAATGATAAGATCTAAGGTTTACATCTTTTTGAGATGCAGTATGTGTAGCTGTCCATACTCCATAAACTCTAACACTTCCATTTAAATTACCAAGTGAATCACTTCCTGGTAACCAGTATGTAGGAGTAAAATCCATATTTTCGAAGTTATCTTGATATCCTTTAATATCGCTAATAAAGCCATCTTTATCTTGCATCTCTGAACCATATCTTGGGGGTTCATGTTGTAAATCATCAGATAGCAATGCTATTTGAGACTCTAAATTTTCAACTTCATGTAATTGCATAAACTTTTGAGCAATTTCAAGATTTGCTGCATAATTTTCATTTGTGTTATGATCATGACCACTAGCTGCATTGCCATCATTTTCTCCGTCAGTTGTGTATAAGTATGCTATGCCAAAACCTAATACAAAAGCTACTAAAGTCATTAAATTAATATTTTTCATTGTAAATAAATTTATAGTTTTAAAAAATTAAAGTTCAAGATTAACTATAAATCGTTAATATTTTATTCTTTAAGAATATTATTTTAGAAATTTTAGTTATTTAATAGAAATCATAAATTAATAATCTTAAAAAATTTATTATATTCATTATATGGTAAAGAGATTATTTATTTTTCTTGTTGCTTCTACATTTTTTTTCTCATGTGAGATGTTCATTCCTGACTTTTCTAAAGAAAATCCAAATGTTATTTTGTTTTTTGTTGATGATTTAGGATATGGAGAATTAGGAGTTTATGGTCAGAGAATAATTCAGACAAGAAATATTGATGCTTTAGCAAATAATGGAGTGTTATTTACTCAATTTTATTCGGGATCACCTGTTTGTGCTCCGTCTAGAAGTGTTCTATTAACAGGAATGCATTCAGGTCATACTTATATAAGAGGTAATCATGAATGGGGTGAAAGGGGTGATGTGTGGAGTTATGAAAAGATGTTTGAAGATCCTAATTTAGAGGGTCAATACCCCATTAAACAAAGCATTAATACTTTAAGTAAAGTACTTTCAGAAGGTGGATATAAGACTGGTATGGTTGGAAAATGGGGTCTTGGTGCGCCAAACTCAACTTCTGTACCAACTACTATGGGATTTGATTATTTTTATGGTTACAACTGTCAGAGAATAGCACATAATCTATATCCTCCACATTTATGGGAAAATGAAAATAAAGTACTCTTAGATAACGAATTGGTGTCGCCTAGAACAAAACTGGATGAAGGTGCTGATCCATATGATGATAGTAGTTATGATTTATTTTTTCAAAATGAATATGCACCAGATCTTATGCATCAGAAGGCATTAGAATTTATAAATGAGAATAAAAATGATCCTTTTTTTCTTTACTATGCATCTCCATTACCTCACGCTCCTCTACAAGTTCCTAAGCCACTAATAGAAAAGTATAAAAATTTAATTGGAGCAGAAGAACCGTACCTTGGAGATAAGGGGTATTTTCCTCATAGAAATCCTAAAGCTGCTTATGCTGCTATGATTGAATACATTGACATTCAGGTTGGTGAAATTATTCAGAAATTAAAGGATGAGGGGATATATGAGAATACAATAATTATGTTTACAAGCGATAATGGTCCAACTTATGCTGGTGGTGTTGATGCTAATTATTTTAATAGTACTGGAATTTTTCAAAATGATAAAAGTAGAATGAAAGGGTATACTTATGAGGGTGGTATAAGGGTACCGTTTATTGTCTCATGGCCAGAAAAAATAAAAAATAGTAGAGTAGAAAATGAGATTTCTGCTACTTATGATTTGTTTCCTACTATATGTGATATGATTAAAATTCCTTACCCTAAGACTCTTGATGGAATCAGCTTAAAACCCACAATATTAAATGAAGGAAATCAAAATCATCATGAATATTTATATTGGGAATTTCCTGCATATAATGGTCAACAGGCTATAAGATTAGGGAAATGGAAGGCAATTAGAAATAATATTTTTAAAGGAAATAAATCCATTGAATTGTATGACTTAGAAAAGGATTTAAAAGAAACTAATGATTTGGCAGACTCTAATCCAACTATTATTAAGAAAGTTGAAGAAATATTTCTTAGAGAACATGTTAAGTCAGAGATAGATAGATTTAGGCTTGGTTATATTGATGAAGAATAAATGAATATTTTTTTTACATACATTTTTGCAATTTTATTATCTTTTTTTTTACCTAAGAATAATGAATGGGAATACTTATTTAATGGTAAGAACTTAGATGGATGGAAAATAAAAATAAAAGGTCATAAATTAGGTGACAATTTTAATAATACGTTTAAGGTGAAAGATGGAACGTTGAAGGTTTCATATGAAAATTATGATTCTTTTGACGATAAATTTGGTCATATTTTTTTTACTAATAAAAAATACAAAAATTATCATTTAAGTCTAGAATATAAATTCAGTGGAAATCACTTAAAAGGTGCTCCAGGATGGTCAATAAAGAATAGTGGAGTAATGCTTCATTGTCAAGATCCTGAATCTATGTTAATTGAACAAGATTTTCCGGTTAGTGCAGAAACTCAATTATTGGGAGGATTAGGAAAAAATAAAAGAACTACTGCTAATATTTGTACGCCTGGAACAGATGTTGATATTAATGCAAAGAAAGCAACAGCTCATTGTATTAATTCAACTTCAAAAACTTATCATGAAGATGACTGGGTTAAAGTTGAAGTGATAGTTTATTCTGATTCATTAGTTCATCATGTTATTGATAATGATACAGTTTTAACTTACACAAATATTAGGGTAGGAGGAGATGAAGTTCCAAGTAACTATATAAATAAAATAGGTAATCCTTTAAAGGAAGGTTATATTTCATTACAATCTGAAGGTCATCCTGTAGAATTTAGGAACATAAAAATTAAGACAAATGAATAATTTAATTGTTGTTTTTCTAGTAATATTAATTTCTATTTTTTCATGTAAATCAGTTAGTGATGATTCACATATTAAAAGCAATCATCAGTGTATGCCAACACCTTTAGAAAGATTTTCTCACTTAGATAGTGTAGTAAATGGAATTCAAAATTCTAAAGAAGGAATGGTATTTATCCAGGGTGGAAGTTTTGAAATGGGATCAGATGGAAACATTAAAGTTGATGGTGAGAAAGGTTATGTTGGAAGTGATGAATTTCCTAAGCATCAAGTTGAAATAAATTCTTTTTGGATGGATGCGACGGAAGTAACTAATATTCAATTTAAAGCTTTTGTTGACGCTACCGGTTATGTTACTACAGCGGAAATTTCTCCTGATTGGGAAGAAATTAAAAAATCATTACCACCAGGTACACCAAGACCACCTGATAGTGTATTAGCTCCTGCTTCCTTGGTTTTTATTCAAACAGATGGTCCCGTTTTACTTCAAGATTATTCTCAATGGTGGAGATGGACAATAGGAGCTAATTGGAGACATCCATTTGGACCTGGAAGTAATATTGAAGGAAAAGATAATTATCCTGTTGTACATATAAGTTGGGATGATGCTCAATCTTACTGTAAATGGGCAGGAAAGCGTTTACCTACTGAGGCAGAGTGGGAATATGCGTCTAGAGGAGGTCAAATAAATCAAATTTATAGTTGGGGAAATGAACATATTAACAAAGGGATTTCTAAGGCAAATAGTTGGGAAGGTGATTTTCCTTATAATAATGAACTTAATGATGGGTATTTATATACAGCTCCAGTAAAATCATATCTCCCAAATGGTTATGGGCTTTATGATATGGCTGGAAATGTTTGGGAATGGTGTCAAGATTGGTATCATATAGATTATTATAAAATGATTGCAAATGAAATTTCTAATAATCCAAATGGACCAAATGAAAGTTATGATCCTGACGAACCTTATATAAAAAAGAGAGTTATGAAAGGAGGGAGTTTCATGTGTAACGACTCTTATTGTAGTGGTTATAGAAATTCAATGAGAATGAAAAGCAGTCCTGATACAGGATCTTTACATACAGGATTTAGAACTGTTATGGATGTAGTAAGTCCTTAATTTTAACAACATTAGGATTAATATTATTATTAATTCTTAACTTTAGTAGAAATGGAGAGAAATATTTCAAATATAGGTTTTTTAGTAGTTTTAGTATTTACTATATACATCTGGTTATTTGATGGAGAAACAGATAATTCTTATAAAATTATTAAGCCTACAAATTATGATTTAGTTATAAAAAATGGTTTAGTTTATGATGGTTCTGGTCAAAAACCTTTTATTGGAGATGTTGCAATTAAGAATGATAAGATAGAATATGTTGGAGAATCAAAATATTTAGTTTCTAAAAATATAATTTTTGCAAATCAACAAGCCGTATCTCCTGGTTTTATTAATATGCTTAGCTGGGCAGTAGATGATATAATAATTGATGGAAGATCTCAGGGAGATATTAGGCAAGGGGTTACTCTAGAGGTTTTTGGTGAAGGTGTTTCAATGGGTCCTTTAAATCTTGAAATGCAAAAAAATAGAGAGGCAAATGGTCTTGGTGTTGGAGATGCTGGTTATGAGTTAACTTGGGTAACTTTAGGAGAATACCTACAATTTTTAGAAGATAAAGGTGTTTCAACAAATGTTGCATCCTTTGTTGGAGCGACAACTTTAAGAGTACATCAGATTGGGTACGATGATAGGCCACCTACTGAAATGGAATTAGATTCTATGAAAATGTTGGTAAGGCAGGCAATGGAAGAAGGAGCATTAGGAATCGGATCATCTCTGATATATGCTCCAGCATTTTATGCTGCAACGGATGAATTAATTGAGCTTTGTAAAGTTGCCTCTGAATACGGGGGTATGTATATTTCTCATATTCGAAGTGAGGGAAATAGATTTCTTGAAAGTGTTGATGAACTAATAAGAATTTCTTCTGAAGCTAATATAGATGCTGAAATTTATCATTTAAAAGCTGGTGGAAAAGATAATCACTATAAGTTAGATATGGTTATTGACAAGGTTGATTCTGCTAGGTCAGCAGGTTTAAATATTACTGCTGATATGTATACATATACTGCAGGTGCAACTGGCTTAGATGCTTCAATGCCACCATGGGTACAAGAAGGTGGTTATTCAGAGTGGAAGAGAAGACTTCAAGATCCGGATATTAGAGCAGTAGTAATTAATGAAATTAATACTCCAACAGATGAATGGGAAAATTTATACTTGCAAGCTGGTTCAGCTAAAAATATAATTTTAATTGGTTTTGCTAATCCCGATTTAAGATATTTAACAGGAAAGACGTTATATGAAGCATCTCAAATTTTAAATAAAGATCCAGTTGAGACTATGATAGATTTAGTTATTGAAGATGGAAGTAGGGTTGGAACCGTTTATTTTATCATGTCAGAAGAAAATATAAAGAAAAAAATTGCTTTACCATGGATGAGATTTGGTTCTGATGCAGGCTCAATGACTCCTGAAGGTAAATTTTTAGAATCTAATACACATCCAAGAGCATATGGAAACTTTGCTAGGCTATTGGGTAAATATGTTAGAGATGAAGGAATAATTTCCCTTGAAGAAGCAATAAAAAAATTAACATCAAATCCTGCAAAATCTTTAAAAATAAAAGGCAGAGGAATGCTTAAAAAAGGGTATTATGCTGATGTAGTAATATTTGATCAAAACACAATACAAGATTATGCAACTTTTAATCAACCTCATCAGTTTAGTACTGGGGTTAATCATGTAGTTGTAAACGGAGAGCAAGTTTTGAAATATGGTAATCATACAGGTGCTACTCCAGGTAGGTTTGTGAAGGGACCTGGGTATAAGGATTAATTTTAATTATGCTAAGTAATAGTTGGTTTAAAAAGTATTTACTTCCAGGATTTATTTTTCAATCTTTAGTAATTGGAGGTGGTTATGGTACAGGAAGAGAACTTGTAGAGTTTTTTCTATTATTGGGACCAAAAAATGGAATTTTAGGAATGATTGTTTCCATGATTATTTGGTGTGTTGTTTTAGCTTGTACATTTGAATTATCGCGTCAATTTAGATCTTATGACTATAGATCTTTTTTAATAAAAATTTTAGGTAGAGGATGGATATTTTATGAAATAACCTATTTAATAGGTCTAGTTTTAGTGATATCTGTCTTAGGTTCAGCATCAGGAAATTTAGTTATGGAAGTTTTAGATCTACCAACAATTACAGGTACAATAGTTATGATATTGATGGTTGGGGTACTATCTTTTTTTGGTAGTAGAATCATAGAGGCTTTTTTATCTTATTGGTCAATTTTTCTCTATCTAGTATTCATAATATTAGTTATTTGGATTAACTCAATATATGGAAATCAAATATCAAATAATTTTTCTTTAACTGAAGAATCTGCTCCTTGGTTAAAAAATGGTATAATGTATGCAGCTTATAATGTAGGACCTGTTGCGGCTATTTTATTTTGTTTAACAAGTATAAAAACAAGAAAAGAAGCTCTGATATCAGGTGGTTTAGCAGGTATTATAGCTATAATACCTGGTTTTATGATATTTTATAGTTTGGTAAGTTTTTATCCCAATATTAATCAAGAAATTATTCCTGTTAATTTTTTATTAGATAAAATTGGCTCAAATTCTTTTAAATTTATTTTTCAATTAATTCTCTTTGGTACTTTTATTGAAACTGGAGTTGGTTTAATACATGGATTTAATGAGAGAATTTCTAATTGGTTAAAAAGTGATAGGGGTAAAGAATTATCTAGAATTAGTCGGTTTATTATTAGTATTTTACTTTTAATAATATCCATTTTTATTGCTGAAAAGTTTGGTTTGGTAGATTTAATTAAAAATGGATATGGTACACTTACCTGGGCTTATTGGATTGTATTTGTTATTCCAGTCTTATTTGTTGCTTTTAAAAAGATGTTTTAAAAAATGATTACAATATTTAAAAAGATATAGAACATTCTATGGAAATAATGAGGTAATCGTTGCCTTATCTGGAATGCTAAGGATTTTTTCCACATAATCTTGATAAAGTTGGTGGCCAATAGGAAGTTGTGCTTGAATTTCAGAAGGAGTTCCGATGATAAATTCTTCATTTCCTGATATATCTTCTCTTTTTTTACCTGCAGTAATATAATAATCCCACTCCGCAAGAATTAACCAGTAAGCATATTCTTGAGTTATAATCTTATAATACATCTCCATATCTTCTTTTTTTATTTCTTCATATGAAGAGATATCATAAATGCCTTGATCTATTGCTTCTTGTGTTGCTAAAGATAAAGCAGAAGTGGAATTCATATAATCCCAATCTTCTATATATGCTAGATATAATATTACATTAGTAATGGTATGTAAAAGATGTTCTATCACTTCACCTATTTGAGATTTTCCTCCTTGTTTCATTTCCCATATATAATCCGTTACATTATCTTGATAAGGAGCTGGAGGAAATCCGTATGCATAGTTTTCATTTTTTTCAAAAGAAGCTTCTACGCCAACACGTTGATAGACATATTTGTTTTTTGAAGTTGATAAATATTTGGAGCGCATATCTTGATCAATCATAGGATTGTCAACGAACATCTCTTCATAAGCTTTACCTACATTATTTAAAAAATCAGAACTTACATCTTCTTTAGCGAAAATTCTTAAGTTATATGTGTCTATATAGTTTGTAAATTGAATGTTTTCTAAATCAGAATGCCTATCACAAGCTGATAAAATTAGGCATAAAAAAAGCAAAGAAATAAACACTATTTTTTTAATAAAAAACTTTTTCATATTTTAAATATATCGACAACAAATTAAAATTCAAAAAGAGAGAAGAATGTGGTTAGTAAGATTTTTTAATTTTTAATACCCATAAAAACATTCACACCTTTTGGGATTGGATTTCCTGAGGTTCTTCTAAAACTAATGATTTGTCCCACGTGTGTAAGAGCATCAGCAATTGGACCATTTAATAAATAAAAAAAAGGATAAGAATTCTCAGTTTTACCGCTTTTAAATGTAATTTGAAGATTATCAATATCTTCATCTTTTAAGTTATTAAGAATTTTTACGGTTTTTTCTAAGTTACGTAGGGTTTCTGTACGCAAATATGAAAATTCTAAAACCGAATAATCTTCTCCATGAATTTTTGGCTTTTGAGCGAATGTAGTATATATAATTTGTGATAAACTGTATATGTGTTCTAGAGTTTCTTTTGATGACATTCCTTTTTCAGAAGGCCTATAATTCAAGTCTTTTTCTTTTAAATCATGTGTTCCCCAATAATATCTAAATCCTAAACCTTGAATTACTCTTTTTGCAACGGAGCTAGCTTTGTAAGATTCCTCAAATTTTGGTAGTTTACTAAATGGTAGATGTTCTATATCTTGACTCAAAGTTTTTTTGATTGGTATTAAAAGAACTAATATAAAACTTATTTTTTTTAAAAAATAAAGTAATTTTTTCATAATCTTGATGGTTTAGTTGAAATAGCAATTTACAATCAACAAATCAAAATTCAAAAGAGGGAGTTTAATTTCTAGATTTTATAAAAGGAATTAAAAATTCTATAATAAATATTAAGAATAACCATATAATTAAGCCTGCTAAATATCCATCCTCATCAGAAATTTTTGTAAACTTGTCAAAAAACATTGACGTCAATACCATTCCAGTCCATAGTATAAAATAGAAGAAAATTTTTCTTAAAATATTTTTTATTTTATCAATAGTTAAAATCATTTTATTTTGATTTTATAGTTGGAATTAAATATTCTTTTGTAAAAATTGTTAGGCAAGTAAGTCCAAGACTTGGTAAATAACCAATATCATTAGTCTCATTCCAATATTTATCTAATACGGTTGATAATAGTAGAATTAATCCAAAAAGAAAAGTATAAAATAAAAATTTTCTCATACCAACCAGTAACAGTGTTAATAGACCTATAATTAAGTGCAAGTTCACATTAGTAATATATTAACATTTTAATTGAAGTTATTAGTTTATGTAATAATCATTTAATAGTATTGAAAACATCATTTTGTAATTTTTATACCATTTTTTACCTTTTGCTTTTGCTTGTTTATGAAGAGTATTTTTTTTCCATTTTTCAATAGAATTTTTATCTCTCCAATACGATATAAATATATTTTTCTTTCCGTCACCAAAGAGCTCAGAACCTAAAAAACCATCAATTTTTTTTACTTCATTAATTGTTAACTTATCCATTTCTTCATATCCACTAAGGTTAGATGATTTTTCATAAACAAATGTAGCTAGTGTTGAACCTGAAGGTATTAGTATTTTTTTCATCTTTCTAATCTACCCATAACAAATCAAAGTTCAAAAGGGGAGTGGGTTTAGCCTTTAAAAATGAGGAGTTTTTGATTTATTTTGAAACTAGATTGTATGAGTCTAATATCCATTCCTTTATAAGATTATTGTTTATATCATTTCCCCTGATATAAATGCTATTCCAATGTTTTTTGTTCATATGGTAACCAGGTTTAACGGAATGATATCTTTCTCTTAATTCCAAAGCTTTTTCAGGATTACATTTAAGATTAATAAATTCAAAATTTTCAATGTTAGTAAGTGTATATATTTTATTTTTTACTTTAAAAACTAATGTTTTTTTATCAAAAGGCATATATTCTTTAGATCCTTTTAAGGATAAGCAGTAATCATAATAATCTTCTATGTTCATTTTGTGAGTCTATTATAAGAATGTAAAATTTAAAATATTCTTATTTTATTCAAACAACTTAATCCAGTCAGCTTCTCCAGCAATGTAGGCGAATGAATATGGATTTCCTGTACTTAGCAAATTTTGATAATATTGTTTTGCTTTTATGGTATCATTTTTTTCATATACATACCAGTTAGCTAAGCTATATAAAGCGACTTCATCGATTACGATTTCAGATTCTTTAAGCATTCCTTTGTAGAATAAACATGATTGATGATAACTCATGTTTTCTATTATATCCATGTCTTGTTGAACTTCATGTATTACAGTATTGGATTCTTCAATTTTATTTAGTCTTCTGTTTATCATATATAACCAATGACCACCTGAAACAATATTATCATCGTATTTATGAGTAACACTTCTATTGTTGAATGCTTTGAGTGCATTGTTCATATCGTTTTTAAGGTAATATGCTAGACCAAGATGATACCATATATTACCGTGAAGTGTACTCAGAGGAATATTTTTTGCATTTGGTAAACCATCAGGTTCTATTTGATCTGTTTTCCCATCAATCAATTGTACTGCTTTTTCAAAATCAGTTATTGCATTATCATATTGACGGGTAGAAATGTATCTATGACCACGGTGACGATAAAAACGAGCATCATTAGGATGATTTTTTATTCCTAAGGTAAAGAGTTTAATAGCTTCTTTATAGTACCCCATATAGGCTGTTCTACGTCCATACCAAATTAGAGCTTCAGCATCATTTTGATTATTAAAATAGGTGATTTGTGCTGATTTAAATTGATCAAATGATTTTCCTTTCTTTATTTCAGGGCTGCTTAGTGTATCTCCTAATAGTGTTATTGTTTCTATGGTTTGTGTGGGATTGATATGATTTTTTGAATTTTGATAAGAATTACAAGAAAATAAAACTAGGGAGATATGTAATAGATAAAAGCGTGTCATAAGTACTGAAGAAAGATTTACCAACAATTAATCAAAATTCAAAAAAAGATTTAATTAATATTAATTAAATATATGTTTTTATTAAAAAATTAATTTTTATTAATTTACGATTGATAAAATAAAAATTAAAGTAATAAGATGAAAAAATTATTGTTGATTGCTTTCTCATGCTTTATAATACTTAGTTGTAGTGATGATGATCTTCCATCAGATAAAGATGATATTTCTATACCTGGTAGAACAATCTATATTGCTGGGTATATAAGTGATGGAATAAGTGAAACAGCATGTTATTGGGTTGATGGGAAAAAATATGAACTACCTGGCGGTACAGAAGCAAATGGTATTGTTGTTAAAGATGGCAAAGTATATGTATCTGGATATGATTTCGGAGGTTCAGCAGTATACTGGATTGATCAACAAAAATTTGAACTGCCTGGGAATGGAGGAGAAGGTACTGCAATAGCTGTTCATGGGAATGATGTTTACGTATCTGGTGGATTTAATAGTGGATCTTGCTACTGGAAAAATGGAGAAAAAATTAATTTAACTACAGGTAGAGACTCAAATGCTTATGGAGTAGATGTTAATCAAACAGGAGATGTTTTTGTTGGCGGTTACTATATGAACAATCATCATACCTTGATACCAGCATTCTGGAAGAATGGTCAGAGAGCAAACTTATCTAAACCAAATGGTGGAGATGGAGAAGTTATCGCAGTAGCAATGAAAAATGGAAATACTCCTGTATATGGTGGAAATACTCTTAGACCACATAGTTTTATAGGACTACTTGAAAAACCATCTTACTGGATTAATGGAAATCGAACAGATTGTAAATTAGGTGGATCACTTGATACTATATCAGGAGGTGAAGCCAGAGGAATTTTTGTTGACGGTAATGATGTCTATGTTGCGGGAAATACTAGTCATTTTATTTTCACAAATGATGGAGAAGAAGTCGAAGGTACTGGTGGAACTTATGGACACTATTGGAAAAATGGAAATAGAAATGACCTTCCTGGTGGTCCAATAAATAATTACATGGTTAGTGATGCATATGACGTGGCAGTCTCAGACGGAAAAGTTGTAGTTGTAGGTTCTGCAAGTTCTGAATCAGCTAGTGATGTAGCAGCTGTATGGATAGATGGTGAGTTGAATTATTTGGTAGATAAAAATACCAAGTATAGTCTTGCTAGATCTATTTATATTGAGTAATATTTTTAACAAAATTCAAAAGGGGAATGGGGATTTGGGTTTTATTTTGATTCTTTTATAATTTCTTTATAATGATATATTTTAAAACCTGGTTGAATTGATTTTGAAATATTAACCATGGATTTAGCAACAAGTGCTGCTTTAATTGGTTTATATTTTGATGGCATAAGAAATGATAAAAACGGCATGATTAATTGAGCTATTTTTTCTCCATATCGTTTCTCTTTTCTTTTACCTAATAATAGAGATGGACGGAAAACAGATGTTGAAGATAAATTTAAATTTAATATGGAGTTTTCAATTTCACCTTTTAGGTTCAGATAAAAATTATTGCTTTTAATATTTGCTCCTGATGAAGATACAAAGGAAAAATTTTCTATATTATTTTCTTTACAAGCTTTCGCAATGTTATATATAATATCAAAATCTATTTTGCGATATGATTCTTTATTTCCTTTCACTTTTGATTGTGTCGTTCCAATTGATGCAAAAACTATTTGACTATTTCGAAGAGTTTGAGAGTAAAACTTACTATCTGAAAAATCAATAATGTGAATTTTAATTTTTTTATGACTTAATGAAATTGATTTTCTTGTGACAACATTTATTTTATGATAATCATTATCTTTTATTAGAATATCTAATAATAAACTACCAATTAATCCAGTACCTCCAAAAAGTGTAACTTCTTTTAATTTCATTAAATGAATCTAAATACAACAAATCAAAATTCAAAAGGGGAGTTTTCTAATTAAATTTTTAGTAAAATAAAATATATATTTATGTAATCATATTTATTATTAATAATAAATCTAATAACCCAAAACCTAATAACTCATGAAGAATTTGATTAAAATTTATTGCTGTTTTTTAATATCTCTATTTATTCCATTGTTATCTATAGCACAGAAAATAGATAATGATATGATTAAGGATATGCAGTTTAGACATATTGGCCCAGTAGGTAATAGATTAACCTCAGTTGCAGGAGTTTCTAATGAACCTTTAATATATTATGTGGGAGCAGCTTCTGGTGGTGTGTGGAAAACTGTTGATGGGGGATTGAACTGGAAACCTATATTTGATGGTCAGGAAGTTCATTCTATAGGTGCAATAGCAGTTGCACCATCTGATCCAATGACTATTTATGTAGGAACAGGTGAGAGTTCAATACGATCTAATGTGTCAATTGGAAATGGTGTATATAAGTCTGAAGATGGTGGTGAGACATGGAACCATTTAGGTTTAAAAAATTCAGGAAGAATTAGTAGAATTGTTGTTCATCCAGATAATCCTAATCTTGTATATGTAGGTGCTTTAGGTCATGCTTATTCTCCGCAAAAAGAAAGAGGAGTGTATATGAGTGATAATGGAGGTGTTACATGGAAACATACTTTGTATATAGATGATAATACTGGAATATCTGATATTGTTATGGATCCTAATAATTCAAGGGTTTTATTCGCAGGTGCCTGGCAATTAAAACTAAAAACATGGATAAGGGTAAGTGGAGGTCCTGGAAGTGGTATTTTTAAGTCTATTGATGGAGGATTATCATGGAATAAACTTAAAGACAATGGATTGCCTAAAAAAGATGTTGGTAAAATAGCGCTAGCTATGACTCCAGCTTCACCTGATAGATTATATGCTCTTATTGAAACAGGAGATGGTATTCCTTATAATGGTAAAGAGACAGAGTCTGGAGAATTGTGGAGATCTGAAGATAACGGTAAAACTTTTAAGCTTATAAATTCTAATAGAGAGTTAGGTTCCAGACAAGCTTATTATACTAGAACCACAGCTTCTCCAGATAATGCTAATGAAGTCTATTTTATTAGTTATAGATTCTTTTCTAGTATTGATGGCGGTGTTTCTTTGGAGAATCGTTCACAGTTGTCTTCCCCTAACTGGGATCATCATGAAATGTGGATAGATCCTAATAATGGAGATAGAATGGCAGTTGCTGGTGATGGAGGAATTTCTATCTCTCAAAATAGAGGAAAATCATGGTTAAGGACATTTTTACCTATAGCTCAACTCTATCATGTTACTACTGATAATAATGTACCTTATAATGTTTTGACTAATAGGCAAGATGGACCATCGATGAAGGGACCAAGTAGGAGTAGGACTGGGAACTGGTTTGGTCCTGGAATGATACAATCAGGCATGTGGAGAACAGTTGGAGGTGGTGAGAGTGGTTTTGCTACTGCAGACCCTAAAGATCCAGATATTGTATGGTCTAGTGCATCAGGATTTGGACCTCTTGGAGGAATTGTTACAAGATACAATGAGAAAACTAATCAGTTTAGACAACTAGAGGTATGGCCAGAATTTACGGCTGGAAGTCATGCATCACTATTAAAGTATAGATTTCAGTGGACATTTCCTCTTTTGATTTCTCCACATGACAATAAAACAATCTATGTAACAAGTCAGTATGTACATAAAACGACAAATGATGGTCAATCATGGGATGTGATAAGTCCAGATTTATCCTTAGATGATGAGAAGATGCAAGGATTTTCTGGTGGTCTTACAGGAGATAACATTGCTGTTGAATATGCTAATGTTATTTATGCTTTTGATGAGTCTCCAGTACAAAAAGGTGTGTTGTGGGCAGGAACAAATGATGGTCTTGTTCATATCAGTCAAGACAATGGAAAGACATGGAGTAATGTTACTAAAAATATTCCTAATCTTCCCAAACTTGGAGTTGTTAGGAATATTGAAGCTTCTAAGTGGAGTGCTGGTAAAGCTTATTTAACTATAGAATTCCATCAAATTGGAAATTTTGATCCTTATGTATATAAAACAGAAAATTTTGGAAAATCTTGGAAGAAAATTACTAATGGTATTAAAGAAGGAAATCTAAGCTATACAAGGTGTGTGAAAGAAGATCCAGTTAAAAAAGGACTCTTATACCTCGGAACAGAAAATAAATTATACTTTTCATTTGATGATGGGGAAAATTGGCAAGAAATGATGTCTAATTTACCTCATACTCCTATGTATTGGATAGATATTCAAGAACACTTTAATGATCTTGTTCTTGGAACTTATGGTAGAGGAATATGGATATTAGATGATATTTCACCTTTCCAGCAAATAAATAAAAGCATAATAGAAAAAGACATGCATTTATTTAGTATAAAACCATCTTATAGATTTCATAACGTGACAAGTAGCCTTCAAATGTTTCCTGAAGCATCGACAGGTTCTGATCCTCCTAGTGGAGCATCAATTAATTACTGGTTAAAGGAAGAAAAAAAAGTAGAAATTATTATAACAAGTTCTGATAACGATACCATAAAAACTATTAAGGAAGATGGAGTAAAAGGAATTAACAGACTGTGGTGGGATTTTCAAGGGGAAAGTACTGATGAAATTATATTAAGAACAAAGCCTTTATATGCTGAATGGGTATCTCTGGATAAAAATAGAGAAAGAAAAGTTCCGTTTGAGTTATCAATAATGTCTCCTCCAGGAACATATAATGTACATTTAAAATTGGGTGATGATGTCATGACTCAGAAACTAGAAGTAATAAAAGATCCTCATTCTGAAGGAACCATGGAAGATATAGCACTTCAACATGATTTGATGAAAAAAATATATGATGATTTAAATGTAACTGCTAATTATATAAATTCTATAGAAATTGTTAGGAGGCAGTTATTAGATTTAAAATCTATGCTTTCAAATACTAATCAAAAAGAAGAATTAATATCATTAGTAGATAGTTTAGAATCTGATTTTTTGAATTTAGAAAAAAAGCTGATTCAACTTAAAGAAACAGGGACAGGACAGGATGATGTACGGTTTGAAAAGATGATAGGTGGAAAATTAGCTTATCTTGGAGGAAATGTTCCAAACGCAGATTTTAGACCTTCAGATTCTTATTATGAAGTATATGAATTACTAAGTAAAAGATTAAAAGATGTGGGAGTGCAATTTGAACAATTAAAAGATGAAAGGGTAAAAGATGTGATTAATACTTTAAATGAAAAAGGTGTTAATATGATTATTATAGAATAATTATTTATTCATCTCTCTGTAATTAAAGAAACCTCTCACTAATTAACCTAGTCTTTTGAATTATTCTAGGATAGTAGTAGATTGAATACATGAAAAAAATACAATTATTAATTTTTTTATTGGTTCACTTTACCATGTTTTCTCAAAATAAAAATAATCTTGATAATTATAATTATTCAGAATATGGTCTAATTCCAGTTCCTTTTAATGAAGTGATTCTTGAAGATAAATTTTGGAAGCCTAGGTTAATTACTCAAGTAGAAACACTTGTTCCATTTGCTTTAGACAAAACTATAAACGCACAAATTGCCTTAAGACAAACTGGAAATTTTTTGTCTGGTGTAAAGGATAATTTACCAGAACCACATGCATACCAGTCATCAGATCTTTATAAAGTAATGGAAGGTGCTGCTTATTTATTGTTTTTAGAAGAAAACCCAGCTTTAGAAAAACGTATGGATGATATTATTGATTTAATAAGTAGCGCTCAAAAAAAAGATGGATACTTATATGTAAGTCATATAACTGGGGTGTTAAATACTATATCAAATAAAATTAATGATCCTACAGTTTTTGATAGAAAGCCAAATGAGGTTGATCTTGCTAAAAATACAATGGTTTGGATGATGGGTGATAAACCATATTCAAATGTTATTCATAGCCACGAATTATATAACATGGGTCATATGTATGAAGGTGCTATTGCATATTATCAAGCTACAGGAAAAGACAAATGGTTAAAAGTTGCTGAAAAAAGTGCTCAACATATTAATAAAGTTTTTTTTGAGGGAGATCCAAATTATAATAATGGAAAACCAGTTAATCAAGCTCCTGGTCATCAAGAATTAGAGCTAGCATTAACAAAACTCTATAGAATTACTGGTAATAAATTGTATTTAAATATGGCTAAGAAATTTTTAGATATTAGAGGAAAAACGTTTATACCTAATGGAGAACGATATAATTCTCCAATATATGCACAGCAACATCTGCCTGTGACTGAACAAAGGAAAGCAGTAGGCCATGCAGTTAGGGCTACTTATTTATATTCTGGTATGGCTGATGTGGGAGGTCTTTTTGGAATCAGCGATTATGATAAAGCACTTAAAAGTATATGGAATGACATTGTTGATAAAAAAATGAGTATAACTGGTGGTTTAGGAGCAGTTCAAGGTATTGAAGGATTTGGACCTGATTATGTTTTGCCAAATAAAGAATCTTACAATGAAACTTGTGCAGCAGTAGGAAATGTTTTTTTTAATTTCAGAATGTTTTTACGAACTAAAGATGCTAGGTATATGGATGTAGCTGAAATTTCACTTTTAAATAATTCTTTAGCGGGAGTAAATATTGAAGGTAATAAGTTTTTTTATGTTAATCCCCTTGAGGCTGATGGAACTACAGAATTTAATCATGGAAAGGCAGGTAGATCACCATGGTTTAATACGGCATGTTGTCCATCTAACATAGCGAGGTTAATACCACAAGTTTCTGGAATGATGTATTCATTTTCTGGTGATGAAATATATTTAACTTTTTATGGAAGTAGTTCTAGTAAAATAAAATTAGAATCTGGAATGGTAAGAATAAAACAAAAATCCGAATATCCATTTGATGGTAAAGTTGATTTAACGGTTTTTCCTGTAGCTAGTCAAAGATTTAAGTTAAAACTTAGAATTCCAAGCTGGGCAAATTCACATCAATTCGTGCCTGGTGAATTATATAGTTATGATGATAAAAATTATGATAAATGGAAGCTATTGTTAAATGGAGTACAAATAAATGCAAAAATTGAAAATGGTTTTGTTACAATTGATAGAATATGGAATGTAGGAGACAAGGTGACACTAGATCTTCCAATGACTGTAAGAATAAACAAAACAATTAATAAAGTAAAAGAAAATAAAAATAGGGTAGCAATTACAAGAGGACCTTTAGTATATGTTGCTGAAGGTATTGATAATTTTGGACCGGTTCAAGAATTTTATATAGAGGGTATGGTTGATAATAATAAGATAGAAATAAAAAAAATAAATACTGGAATTCTTAAAAACGTTATGAGTATACTATTTCCAGCAAAAACATTAAATAATAAAGTAGAAGAAACATTTTTAAAAATGATTCCTTATTATGCTTGGAATAATCGTGAAAATAGTTCTATGATTGTTTGGATACCTTTTATAAAAAAGTAAGAGGATGATTTAATAATTCATTTTTCCATTTATTAATTGCTATATAAATTAAATTATTTTAAAACTATAAAAACTAATTCGTAAAGAGAGTACTAGAAAAAATGAAAAAAATAATGTATCTGATGTTGTTAATGTGTTATGCGAAAAGTATGGTATGCATAGCACAGGTACCCGAAATAACATCCCAGAAAATAGGGTTGATGGTAGAAGGATTATATGAAGAGGAATCAAAAGCTATTGAAAAATTTTTAGTAAGCCAAGAAAAATTTGAAAGTGTGAAAATCAATGATAGTTTATTAATGAAAGGACAGTTAGAATCACTTGATTTTACTCATATTTGGATACATCAACTTTCTGGAAATCATGGAGAATATAAAAAAAATAACGTTGGAGAATCTATAAAAAAGTTTGTTGAGAATGGTGGTAATCTCATTCTTTCCATGGAAGCAGTAAGATTGTTGAATGATTGGGGTATTGAAAAAAATCCCTTTGAAATCAAAAAGGATTCAATATTAGATAATGGATTTGGTAGACCTTTGGGATTTCACTCTTTTAAATCTCACCCTATTTTTGAAGGACTGCATGGTGGAGTTTACCCATGGAAAAGTAAAGAAGATCATACAGTTTTTAAAATTGGTTTTTTTGATGATCGTCTACCTGATACAACTATTTCAAAAGTAATCGGTGTTGAATGGACCTATCTTACGTTTCATGAAAACAATAAATTAGTATTGGAATACCAATGGGGAAAGGGTAAAATAATTACTGTAGGAGCTTTTTCTTATTTTTCTAAGGAAAATTATAACACTCACGAACTGCACCGTTTTTATTCTAATATATTTAAATATATGGCAGGAAATGTCAAAAATATTGAACCAAACTATTGGAACTATTCTCCTCAAAAAGTCATGATACTTAAACAAAATTTTCCAAATATCGATGTTTCTCAAGCATCTAAATGGATTTTGCCAGAATTTACAATTAATTTAAAGAAACAAGAAGCAACCAATAATGTTGTTATAATGTCAGGACGACGAATGGTAGTTACAGGCAAACAAAAAGGTGGGATTGATGAAGTTTGGACAGGCCCTTTCATGTCTTTTCGAGATGTAGAAACCGGAGTATTGTTAAAGGATTCGGATGTTGTACTTTGGTTAAAAAATCTAACACCATCAATTACATCATCTCCTGAGTTATTTATTAGAGAATATAAAGTAGGGGGAACGTTTTTAAAAGAAATAATCACTATCTCCTTAGACAAACCAGTGGGTGTTGTACATTACGAATGGGAAGGCGAAGAGGTATTAAAAATATTTATGAAATACACCTCTAATTTCCGTTACATGTGGCCCTATTCAGAAAAAGTAACTTCTTCGATTTCTTACAAATGGGCACCAGAAATGAACGCTGCTGTCAGCTCTGGACAATCCAAAAAACTGGTAAACATTATGGGTTTCAGTAGTAAACCTGAAATATTTAAATTGGGACAATATGATGGATTTAATTTAAATAATGGAAGTCCTATTGGAATTAAAACAGATTTAAAACAGGTTAGCGGACTTTTTTGTTTTGATGCAAAAGATGTTAAAGGAAAATTTAGTGCTTATATGGTAGCAGGGAATGATGGCATTGAGAAAACTATAGAAACCTATAAGTCAGAATCTAATAATTTCAATCAACTTTTCATAAAATCATCCGAATATTATAAAGATTTGCTTGACAATAGTCTGATGTTAACTACTCCTGATTATCAATTCAATGAGGGGTATAGGTGGGCAATGGTACGTTCGGATCAGTTTTTTCAAGAAACTTCAGATATAGGAACATCCATGGTGGCCGGATTCGGCACTACGTTACGAGGATGGGATGGTGGACATAGGATTAGTGGACGCCCTGGGTATGCCTGGTATTTTGGTCGGGATGCACAATGGACAGGTCTTGCAGTTAATGCTTATGGTGGACATAAAATGGTGAAAAAAATTCTAGATGTTTTTACCAATTTTCAAAGTTTAAATGGTAAGATTTATCATGAACTTACAACGAGTGGTGCTGTTCATTATGATGCTGCAGATTCATCTCCCCTGTATGTTGTATTGGCAGCTCATTATTTGAAGTATTCGGGAGATATTGACTACATTAGAAAGATTTGGCCTTCTATTAAAAGGGCAATGGATTTTTGTTATAGCACAGATACTGATAATGATGGTTTAATTGAAATAACTAACGTTGGACATGGTTGGATAGAAGGAGGTTCAATGTTTGGAGCACATACTGAAATTTATCTTGCCGGTTGTTGGGCTGCCGCTTTGGATGCTGCTTCCTATATTGCTGGCACTTTAAACAATGATGGATTATCAGATTTATATCATAAAAACGCACAAAAAGTGCGAAAAATTATTGATGAAGATTTTTGGAATAAAGAAGGGCAGTATTTCTATAATGGAAAAATGATTGATGGTTCATATATGAATGAAGAAACTGTATTGTCCGGAGTTCCAATTTATTTCGATGCTATCATTGATCCTTTAAAAGCATTTAAAACAGCAGCATCTTATGCAAGTAATTTATATTCATCGGATTGGGGTGTTAGAATTTTACCTGATAGTAGTAAAAGTTTTAATCCTAAGTCATATCACTCTGGTATGGTTTGGCCATTGTTTGCTGGTTGGGCATCTTTGGCCGAGTATAAAACTGGAAACTATGTGAGTGGCTATAGTCATATTATGAATAATTTATTAATGTATCGTTATTGGAATTTGGGAAGTATTGAAGAAACTCTCAATGGTGAAATATTTAGTCCTGCTGGAGTATGTAGTCAACAAGGATGGTCAGAATCAATGGTTTTGCAACCTATTATTGAAGGGATGTTAGGAATAAGTCCAGATGCATTATCTAACCAAATTTCTTTATCTCCTCGTTTTCCATGGCATTGGAAAGAAGTTAAAGTGGATAATATTATTTTTGGAAACCATAAAGTTAATTTCAAGATGTTAAGGACGGCAACTTCAACTACTTTTCAGTTCCAAGAAGTACTTGAAAATGGAAGTATTATGCGTCTATCACCATCTTTACCACCTAGCACTATTATAAAAAAAGTCCTGGTTAATGGAGAAAGTGTAAAGTATACAGTACTTGATAATGCTGAAAGTGTAAATTTAGTAATTGATGGATTGGTTATAAATGGTCAAACAATAGTTAAGATTATTCATCGAAATGGAATAGGTGTTATTCCAATTGTAAATATGCCTGAACCTGGTAGTATTAACAAGGGGGCAAAAGTTGTACAACAGCAATTATCTGACAAAAATTTTGAAATATTTATTGAAGGTCTACCAAATGAAATTTACCAATTTAAGGTAATGTCACATGTTAAAATAAAAAAAATCACTAATGGAAATATTGTAAATAAAAAGGGAAACATTTATACTATTGAAACCACAATACCTCAATCTTATCAAAAATATATGAAGCAAAAAATTTCGATAAATTTAAAAAAGTAAAATAAAAAATGTTTTTAATTCATTTTATTGTTTATTCAATTTCATCTAGAAAATCAAGGGTACTCAAAAAAAATATTAAATTATTATTTTCTGATAAAACAAAGTGTAATTTTTTTATAAAATATTCTAAGCATAAAGGACATGCTGTTGAATTAACAAAAAAGTCTATCAAAGAAAAGGCAAATGTTATAGTGGCTTGTGGTGGAGACGGAACAATAAATGAGGTTGCAAGAAATGTTGTTTTTAGTTCTATAATTTTTGGTATTGTTCCAATGGGCTCTGGAAATGGTTTAGCGAGGTGTTTAAATATTCCAAATAATATTTTAGAGGCATTAAAGATTATAAAGGAAAAAAGTATAAAAAAGATTGATGTAGGAAAAATTAATGATGATTATTTTTTTTGTAATGCTGGTGTATCTTTTGATGCTTTGTTTATGAGAAATTATAATTATTATAATCAAAGAGGAATTATAGGATATGCTAGAGCATTTCTTGTTTCATTGTTTGATTTTAGATATTTAGAAACTAAGATAGATGGAGAGGGATTAAACCAAACTTTAAAACCATTTTTACTTCTTATTTCTAACACTAATTTATTAGGTTATAATATATCTATATCACCAAATGCTTCAATATTTGATGGAAAATTAGATCTTATTGTAGTAGAAAAAATGAACTGGTTGAAAATTTTTCTTTTTTTTATTATGACTCTTTTTAGATATTATCCTAAAATATTTAAAATTAAAAGGTCTAAAATTAACTATGTAACTCTCCATTCTCAAGATAAAAATTTTGTCTATCAAATTGATGGTGATTTTGTTGCTAAGAAAACAGATAAACTTGTTATTTCTATTTTACAAAAAGGACTTAATGTAATCGTCCCATTTTAATATTAAAATAGTAAAGTTTAAATACTAAAATTGTAATTATTTAGATAATTAATTTTAGTGATTAATATCTAAACGTCCAGGTGTATAAGGAGCACCAATAGCTTTTAATTTTTTTTCTAATTCTTTAATATCTACTTTTAATAAAGCTATAATTTCCTCGTTTATTGGACCATATTCTTCTTTAGCAATATCAAAACTTTCTAAATGAGTTTGTGTTGGTGAGGCTGTAGAATACTTTTGCTCATTTACTATAATTCTCACTCGATTTGAAGGAGTTGGTAATTGCTGAATATCTAAACGATTTTTTAAAGGATCTCCGTTTAGTTTTATACTAATCTCTTTTATTTTTAATTCAATATTTCTTACTGAGTTAGATAAAACATCAATAGGTTGTTCTACTAATTTTATAGCTTCTTTAATGTATTTAATTTTATTTTCTGCTTCAGAAAGCATACGTTGACTAGCTTGAATTTTTCCTTGAAAAGTGGAAACTTTCCTCTGGAAAGCTACTTTAGAAGCCCTATCTTTTGCTGGCATAACCGTATTATCTAATGCTTTTACAGTAAAAGAAGTAGGTGAAACCATACTAGTTAAGACACCTTTATGATAATAACCTAATTCAATTGTGAATGTACCTGGATTTACAAGTGTTCCTTCAGATGCTCCAGCAAAAGGATTATAGAATGATGAGCTATTTAAATTAATAGGATTCTTTTCCTCGTATCTTAAATTCCAATGGAACCGTTGTAATCCTTTTGAAGGTTTTTTGAATACTTTTTTAACTACGTTTTCAGAAGCATCTTTAATTGTAAATACTAGTTGTGGTACTTCTTCATTTGATTCTGAATATAAGGAACTGTAATTTGGATATGGAGTGTCGCTCTCTGACTTTATGAATTCTTTTTCCTTTTTTTGACGTTGCTCTTTTAGAGATTTATAATTTTCATCGTAGTAATATGTAATGATAGCTTCTGGATCAAGATTAGTAGCTGTATAATAATTATCACCTTGAAAAGCTTTTCCTGGCAATCCTAAAGGCATACTTTTTTCCCACATTAATGCTTCTCTAATTGGATAGATTGAAGCTTTAGCGGTTGGTTTAGCATTTTCAATATTTCTTAATGCTGAATAGTCATCTAATACATAAAAACCTCTTCCAAATGTACCTAATACTAAGTCATTTTCACGTTTTTGGATTGCAATATCTCTAACGGCTATTGTTGGTAATCCATTTTTTAAAGCTTTCCATCTTTCTCCTTTGTTTGGAGAGAAAAACACACCAAATTCTGTACCACAAAAAATAAGGTTTTTATCAATATGATCTTCTTCTATTGAATAGATACTACCACGTATTGGTAGGTTGTTAGCGATAGGTTTCCAAGTATTTCCTTTGTCGTCAGATTTAAAAATATAAGGCTTAAAATCTCCATATTTATGGTGATTGAAAGCAACATAAATTACATTAAAATCATGCTGAGATAAATACACACTATTCACGTATGATTGTTTTGGGGCTCCTGGTATATTGTCAATTTTACGCCAATTATTACCACCATTTTCAGATATTTGAATTAATCCATCATCTGTACCTATAGCTAATAAATTAGCATCAATAGGGGATTCAGAGAAAGCAACTATAGTTCCATAAGGAGAAGTAGAACCATGTTTATTAATTGCATCTATACTTAACACTCTATCGTAGACTTTAAGTGTATTTCTATCTAATTTTCTAGATAAATCATCGCTAATTACTTTCCAACTATTTCCGTAATCGTCAGATCTAAATACCTTATTTGCAGCAAAATATAATCTTCCTCTTTTATGTTTGCTTATAGCTAATGGTGCATCCCAATTCCATTTGTAATCTACTTCTCCTTTACCTGCTATAGGTTTAATACCAACTTCTTCACCACTTTTTTTATCGTATCTAACCAACCATCCATATTGTGATTGTGCGTAAACAATGTTTGGATTTTCTTGATCTATTTGTGACTCAAAACCATCGCCTCCATGAGTAATAAACCAATCTTGATTAGTAATTCCATGTGCAGTATTTACTCTAGAAGGACCTCCTAAACTAAAATTATCTTGAGTTCCTCCATATATGTTGTAAAAAGGAAAGTCATTATCTAAAGCTACTTTATAAAACTGTGTGATAGGAAGATTTTCTTTAAAATCCCAAGTTTTTGCAGCATCAAATGTTTCGTATATACCTCCATCGCAGCCTACAAGCCAATGCTTATTATTATTTGGATTAATCCATATAGAATGATTATCAACATGTTTAAAATCTTCACCAACATTTTTGAATGTCTTACCACCATCATGAGTAACGGTCATCCAAGTTTCCATACAATACACTGTATTTACATCCACTGGATCAGCAATAATTTTTTGATAATAAAGACCATTAGTAAAGTGATCACTTTGTCTTTCCCAAAAAGCTCCTCTATTTGTAGATTTATAAAAACCACCTTTTCTGTTGGCTGCTTCAACAATTGCATAAATGGTTTCTGGATCAGCTGGTGATATTGCTAAACCTATTCGACCTAATTCTACTTTTGGTAGACCTTTTTGAATTTTTTCCCATGAATTTCCACCATTAGTTGTTTTATATAACCCCGAACCTGGTCCTCCACCGACATAAGTATATACATGTCTTCTACGTTGTACAGTTGAAGCATATAATACTTCTGGATTTCTTGGATCCATTATTATATCAGTTACACCTGTATGTTCGTCTATATTTAATACATTATTCCACGTTTTACCACCATTTTCACTTTTGTACAATCCTCTATCACCACCTTTACTCCATAACGGACCAACAGCAGCAACATATATTATATTTGAATTTTTAGGATGGACAATGATTTTACCTATATGTTCTGAGTTTTTTAACCCCATGTTTGACCATGATTTACCAGCATCTATTGATTTATATACTCCATCACCATAACTTACAGAACGTTGATGATTGTTTTCTCCTGTTCCTATCCAAATAACGCTTGAATTGTTAGGATCTATGGTAACACAACCAGTAGAATAAGAATTTTCATTGTCAAATATTGGTTCATAATGTACTCCAGAATTAGTAGTTTTCCATACACCACCAGAAGATGTAGCAACATAATATTCTGAAAAATTATTAGGATTTACAGCAATGTCTGAAATTCTACCAGAAGTTAAAGCTGGACCTACACTGCGCCATTTTAAACCATTTAAACTAATATCGTCTAATGGATGAGATTTTTCTTTTTTTTGTTTTTGTGAATAAGAAAGTGCACTAATGGAAAGAAATAGAAGGAATAAGGTAGTAAATTTTTTCATTTTTTAAGGTATTAGAGTTAGTTGTTCTTTTAAAACTATCTATTTTTTTTATTTCATTCATTTATAAATTAAAAAAAAATTGTAAATTGTTAAGACTATGCTTACGAGATTTTTTTCATTAGTATTTTTTTTCACGTTATTTCTAGTATCCTGTGGGGGGGAAGAAGAGGAAGGACCTACTCCTGTAGATCCTCTAGATGAACAAGCAAATCTTCTTAATGGTAGCTGGATAGTAAAAGATGCAAACTCTGTTACTAAAGATGGAACCATTGTTGATGTCTTTACTAACCTTACTTTAACTATAAGTGGAGGAAGTAAATCTGGTGGAAACTATTCTACTTCAAATTCTGATAGCGCAGAGATATGGCCAAATTCTGGAACGTGGACATTTTCTAATGGAGATAAAAATAAACTTTTACGAAGCGATAATGTAGTGATTAGCATTTCAGTAACAGAAACTACACTAAG
>Ga0209034_10000233_pt1 | contig 28164 bp, 25 predicted proteins | sample MarorgKNORR_S2LV_2_FD_188219 | JGI IMG/M metagenome (GOLD analysis project Ga0209034, IMG submission 188219) | Marine microbial communities from the Southern Atlantic Ocean, analyzing organic carbon cycling - 250m_A/KNORR_S2/LV (SPAdes) (version 2) | ecosystem: Environmental > Aquatic > Marine... | reverse complement strand
TGGAGTGGAAAAGGGGGCCGGCGATTTTAGAGAAGGAAACGTAGGTCAAGTTACCCGGGATGAACTTCGTGAAATAGCCGAAGCCAAATTGAAAGACCTGAACGCCGGATCAGTAGAGCAAGCCATGAATATAATCGAAGGCACTGCCCGTAGTATGGGCATAGCGATAGAAGGTGATTAAAAATGCCCAAGCATAGCCGTAGGTACGAAGCAGCGCTCCAGAAGATTGAAGAGGACAAGGTATATCAACCCGATGAAGCTATAGGCCTCCTGAAAGAGCTGGCAAGCACCAAGTTCGATGCTACGTTAGAAATCCACCTGAGGACAACCGCAGATACAAGGCACGCGGATCAAATGGTGCGGGGAGTTGCCGTACTGCCACATGGGCTTGGCAAACAAGTACGAGTACTCGTATTTGCTAATGGCGAAGCAGCTGATATCGCACGCCAGGCCGGAGCTGACTACGTTGGAGATGAAGATCTTACAGAACAAATAGAAGGTGGATGGTTAGATTTTGAAATCGGCCTAGCGGTCCCTGATATAATGCCGAAAATTGCAAAATTGGGACGTATTCTCGGAAGACGTGGATTGATGCCCAACCCGAGGACAGGTACGATGGTTCAACCAAGAGATCTACCAAGAACCATTGAAGAGGCTAAAGCCGGTCGGTTAGAATATCGAACTGATCGAACATCCATAATCCATGGGCAATTTGGAAAAGCAAGCTTCGAAGAACAATCTCTAATGGAAAATCTCTCGGTCTTAATGGACGCAATAGTACGTTCTAAGCCAGAAGCCGTGAAAGGAGCTTTCCTAAAATCAGCATACCTGAATTGCTCCATGGGTCCTAGTGTGGCCGTAGACGTGAACAGCCTACAGGCACTTAAACCACAGGAGTAAGTTTCCGATTATTAAAAACTAAATAGGCTTGAGACCACGGGCCCTCATCGAGGCTAAGGATTATATTCACCCGTCGAGGCGCAGATCAATCGAGAAGTAAAGCTTCCCAGCATTTATGCACTGCGTCGGGGAGCTTTTTAATTACTAAACTAGGAGGGATAAAGTGCCAACACAGGGCAAAATAGATAGAGTAAGCGAGTTACAAAGTAAACTGGAAAAGTGTTCAATCGCCGTGACCGCAACGTACAGTAACATTGGGGTCAACGAAATGACTGATCTACGTCGCCGTACACGGGACGCAGGTGTTGAATTCGTGGTTATAAAAAACACATTAATGCACCTAGCCGCCGACGCGGCCAATAAGCCTCAAATAAAAGAAATAGTAAACGGACCTACAGCGATAGCTTTTGGGTACGATGAACCCATAGACGTAGCAAAGACATTAAGCGAATACATTCGTACCACTAGGTCACCTTTGGCGTTTCAAGGGGCAGTCATTGGAGACGGTCCACCTCTACCCGCCGCAGATGTGGAACGACTCGCAGCATTGCCACCGAAGCCTGTGCTAGTATCAACGCTACTTGGCCAACTACAAACACCCCTATACCAACTCCTAGGTATTCTAAATGGACCCCTGCAAAGTTTCGGAGGTATACTTCAAGCACGTATTAGACAAATAGAGTCTGGAGAAGCCTCAGCGTAGTGCCATCCATAAAAGACAAAATTACCAGATACCCAATTAAATAATTTAGGATTATTAAAATCAAAGTATATTAGGAGGAAACATGGCCACCAAAGAAGAAATAATGGAAGTAATCAAAGGTATGAGCGTTTTGGAATTGTCTGATCTAGTAAAATCACTAGAAGAGGAATTTGGCATTAGTGCAGCAGCTCCTGTTGCCGTAGCAGCCCCGGCTGCTGCAGGTGCCTCACCAGCCGACGCTGCCGCTGCCGCAGATGAAGAACAGTCCGAATTTGAAATTATGCTGCAGGACGTGGGCGCAAATAAAATCAATGTTATTAAAGCAGTTCGTGAAGTCACTGCCTTGGGCTTAAGAGAAGCTAAAGAATTAGTGGAAGCTGCGCCTGCTAAGGTGAAAGAGGGAGTCGCGAAAGACGAGGCAGAATCTGTTAAAGCCAAGTTAGAAGAGGCAGGAGCAACGGTAGAAGTCCGCTAACTTATAACCATAAGACGCTGCTAAATAGCTTTTACATTTACAATAGCATGGCAGCCTACTTTTTAATCAGACGTTGTTCGAGGTGGCCAGCCAAGATTAGTTCTAGCCGGCCACCTCGAATTATTAAAGCCTGCCCTTTAATAGTCCGATACACATTCATCAAACCGCAAATCATCGGCCAAATTCCCTAAACCGCAAGTCTCTGGATATCAAGTCAATATTCATATTTTAAACAAATCGAAATAAAGGAGTTTGTTATGGCTGGAGAAGCTATACGGATTGGATTGATAGGAGCTGGTAGAAACACAAGAGAACGACATATCCCTGGGTTCCAAGGCGTTAACGGGGTAGAAATAGCCGCTGTGGCAAACCGTAGCCGACAATCCGGTCAACAAGTAGCAGACGCCTTCAACATACCTACAGTTTACGACAATTGGCAGGATCTTCTAGATGATCCTACCTTAGACGCCATTTGTATAGGTACGTGGCCTTATATGCATGCAACATTAACTATCGCTGCATTAGAACAGGGCAAACACGTTTTATGCGAGGCTCGTATGGCCACAACCGCAACCGAAGCCCAAGCTATGCTCGAAGTTTCACGTACACATCCAAACCAAGTTGCACAAATCGTACCGTCTCCCACGACGTTCAAGGTCGATAAACTATTACAACGTTTAGTATACGAAGGGTTCTTGGGAGATCTCTTATCTGTAGATGTGCAGGTTCTCGGTCAAGATTTCGTTGACACTACTTCTCCTTTGCATTGGAGACAGAACCGCTATCTAAGCGGATTCAATATCATGTCTATGGGAATCTGGTACGAGGCAATGATTCGATGGGTCGGACCAGCAGATAAGGTAATGGCAATGACCAAGGTAAACGTGCCCCAACGACAAGATTATGATGGATCCTGGCACACAATTACCGTACCCGATCATATAGATATATTGTCTACTCTAGCGAACGGCGCCCAAGCCCATATACGGGTTAGCTCCGTAACCGGTTTATCTCCAGGTAATGAAGTTTGGCTATACGGAACCGAAGGGACGATCCACCTGGACCAACGTATGAATGTATTTGGAGGTAAAAGGGGAGATAGCCAACTCAATGAAATACCTAATCCTACAGAAGACCAGTACGCGTGGCATGTAGAAGAGGAATTCATAGACTCGATAAGAGAAGGTACACCTGTAGCCAGAACACCTTTCGATGTCGGAGTCCATTACATGGAATTTAGCGAGGCCGTTACCCGTAGTGCTCAAACAGGTCAATCAATATCTTTACCGCTATAAAGTAACACCACTACTCTGTAGAGAAGCGGCGTGCATTCGCCGCTTCGACTTTTCATATCAACTGTGGTAATTAAGGGTGATATTCCATTTAGCGTTTAGAAGCGAATCGCTACTAAAATCACTAAGCTGATTAATTGAAATGCGGGGCAACTTTCTCCGCAAATAGCTTCAAACTATTGGCTGCCAGTTCATATGGCATCGCTCCCAATCGGAAATGAATTATAACCCCTCCTATGCCAGTGTTGTTTAAAGCTTCTAACTTCTGACAAACTGTATCTGGAGAACCGAAAACCAACCCATGATCTACGGAGTCTCGAGCTGCACCTGTAACTGCTCTCGACTGGGCCTCTATCTCTTTCGGAGTATTCATACTTGTTCTGTTCTCCGTTAGATGGGCACGCATATTCCTAAAATACGGTATACCCATTTTTTCCGCTTCTATATCCGTTTCGGCGACAAATACATTGCGCCATGCCCATGAGTCTTCAACATTCCTGACGATATCCTCGTCTTTGTACCCAACTTCTAGCATAGTTGATTTATACAGATCCAATCTTTGTTGCGTAGTATCATCACTTTGAATATTCATCAAGAAAGGACGACCTTCCCGCGCCATCTGCAATGTGGAGTCCAATCCGGAACACGCACGTATTATTGGTGGATGAGGTTTTTGATAAACCTGAGGTCTCAACAAAGGTAGTTCAACGTTCCAATATTTTCCTTTATGATGGAAATTCTCAGACGTCCAAGCCTTAACCAACACCTCTTCGACCTCTAACAACATCTCGTGGGCATCAGATGGGTCTATACCATAACCTCTAAATTCGTAAAAATTATAGGCAGTACCTCTTCCGACTCCAACAATCATCCGGCCTCGACTAATATTGTCAATTAAAGCTATCTGTTCTGCAAACCTAACCGGATGATGGAGAGCCATCTGGGCAACAGCGAAGCCAATTTTTAGGCTACTAGTTCTAGCCGCAACAGCGGATGCGAAAGTAACAGGATCCACATATGCACAGCCTCCATCAAAGTGATGTTCGGCTAACCAGATAGCATCATATCCAAGTGACTCAGTTAACTCCGCCTCCTTAAGAGACTCATCTATCACATCAAAATCACCAGTAGGCATTTTACTTTCCGGAAAAAGAAAATTGCTAAATTTCATGAAATATCTCCGATTTAATGAAGTTCTTAGTACGGTACTTAAATCAGCTATCCGGGGAAGGCGCCAGATTAATCACTGGGTACAATTGTACTTGTAACATTTAAATACGACGCTGATCCCTATAGTTTGGAGCAGAAATAGGCTGCCAATCTACAACGAGACTATCAACCAATCTAGTGGCTATCCTGGGTTTTGCATTCTCTAATGCATCGAGGCTAAATGAAGTTGTAATCACCGTTGGAAGACGAGCTTCGTGGCGATGGACCACAATTTGGTATAACTTTTCTTCCGCCCAAGCCGTACTACTTTCTGCGCCTAGATCATCCAAAATTAAAAGTGGTATCGTCTTTATTTGTTCGAACAACTCGTCGTATCCAACAGGGCTATCTGGACTAAAAGTTGATCGTAAATGGTCTAATAAAGCTGGTACAAAAGCGAAGAAAACTGGCCTACCTTCCGCCAATACCCGTCCACCTATCGCTACGGCCAAGTGGGTTTTACCGCTACCGCTAGGGCCAGTATATAAAAGCCACCCTTCCGGATCCAGAGAAAAATTAATCGCGGTTCTTTTTGCCTGAGCCAGGGACGACTGCTGGTCAAGAGTTGCAGTTTGCCCGCCATTGTCATCAAAAGTATCAAAGGTCATCCGCTCATTCATCTCAACCGGTAAGTCGCCGATTCGCCGATTCAACCTAGTGTTGTATTGGCCTAAAGCAAATACATTAGAAAACCCTTCAGCATTTTCCAAGCGAGTCCTTAATCCTTCATCAAGACGATGCAGGGGACCTCTTACTGTAATAACCGTGGGAAGCTCACTATTGAAACGATAGTTGAAAATCTGAAACAATTTCTCCTGCGACCAGGGAGTCCCGGTATGTGAGGTTAAATCATCTATCACCAAAACTGGTGCAGTGCGGACTTGATCAAATAAATCATCGTACGACACTTCACTATCAGGAGAGTAAGCTGCCCTCAGATGATCCAATAGATCGGCCGTTACTACGAAAAACACAGGTTGTTCTTTCTCTATACACCTGTTTGCTACAGCTGCCGCAAGGTGTGTTTTACCCGACCCACTAGGGCCAGTAAATACCAACCACCCTTCCGGGCATTCCCCGAAGTCAACTGCTGCCTGCAAGGCCTTAGTAAAGAGTTGTTGGCTCCCTACATCCGGTAAGGGTCCTGTTGGAATAGTAGTTCCAAAGCCAATCTTACTTAGGGAACCTAAATTACTGTAGCGTTTTAGCGATGCAACACGATTAACGGATCCTACGTCTTCATCCTGGCAACGACAAGGAAAGGCTTCACCAAAGTCCGGATGGCCAACGGGCACCTGTTTGCTAACCCACCCAGCTCCCCTGCAAATCAGACACGAAGGCTCAATAGAATCGGGGGATTCATTTTCCCTGCTTATCAGATTGTTCCCACGGAAGACGTCCCCTACGCCGTTGGTATTCTTCGATGTATTTCCCTGGGTTATCCTCTTGAGTATATCCCCGAGACTTTCCATATTCTCCTCTGTCGTCCCTCCCTTCAGTGGACCATCGACGCAAAATAGCAGATATGTATCCCCAACTACGTTTGTTCTGGTTCACTGCTATTTGGAAGGCCTCTTCTATCCAAGCATGATTATATTCCTTTTCCGCCAATTTTAATTCTTCAGCCAACATCGGGGAAATGGTCCCAATATTATCCTCATAAAGGGCAAAAATATTTGATTTCGGTCGATTTGGATAGGCAATCTTTTGGTTGCCATCAATATCTTCCGGTAGGCTACTCAAAACGATCACATCTTTATTATTCGATAACCAACGCCTAGCCGAATCCGTATTCAGAAGTAATTGATTCCCTTCTATCCCGGATTCTTTTATTTTAAATAGTTGAAAAATATTGCGACCGACCGCTAGATTAAGACCCTTTAGAATATCCCCCTGTATATTATCTCCATGACCGTCTAAACCTCTATTCAACACACCATCAGATAACAACATCTCAACTGGAATTGCAGGAGGAAAACTTTTTTGCCGATTCAACAAGAATATAGCCCTTAGAACCACTTTTAGTTCGGCCAGATCAGTTATCGTTTCCAGCAAAGAATTTAGAATCGGATCTGGGAAAGGTGTACAGAGCACCTTAGCAGGGAACCCTTCAAATACCATGATTAAAACGTGTCGGAACGAGGTAGTGGAACAAATCTGACTAAATTATCTTCGAATTTCAGTTTCACACTACCTGTTGGACCGTGCCGATGTTTGGCAACTATAATCTCGGCTATATTCCTTGGGTATTGCCTACCTGGGAAATGTTGAGACCACTCATCTTCGGTGTAGTAAACATCCTCACGATAAATAAATGCTACAACGTCAGCATCCTGCTCGATGCTACCACTGTCTCGCAAATCTGATAACTGAGGCCTATGTCCGGGCCTTCCTTCGACTACCCGACTTAGCTGTGAGCATGTGATAATTGGTATGTTTAAATCCCTGGCCATACCTTTGATAGATCTAGAAATCTCGCTAATTTCCTGAACCCTGTTTTCACCGCCTCGATTCCTAGAAGACCCCTGGATCAGCTGGAGGTAGTCCACAACCAATAAATCCAGGCCTTGCTCCATCGATAATCTCCTCGCCTTGCTTTGCATTTCAACCATACCCTGAAATGGTGTGTCATCAATATAAACGGGCAACTCTGACAGTTGTCCTACAGAATCAATAATCCGTTGTTCTTCAGCCTCGGTGTAAAGACTAAGTCTCAGCCGATGAGCATCCACACCTGCATCAGAAGCTAGAATGCGTAAGGCCAATTGCTCACGACTCATTTCCAAACTAAACACCCCTGCCACTGCGCCGTTTCGAGCCGCATTCAAAGAAACGTTCAAGGCTAACGTACTTTTGCCTAACCCTGGTCGGGCTCCTAAAATCAGCATGTCGGAACGTTGCAAGCCGCCCAATAACTCATCCAGATCCGAAAAACTAGTCATGATTGGAGCAGAACTCTGCAATGTGTCTGTAATGGAATTACGATCTTCAAGGAACTGGTCGTAGATATGCCTCAATGGGACAAACCCACGTTCAGGCTGACCAGACCTAACTTGAAAGAGGGTATCTTCAGCTCTCCGGAGCGTTGCTTCGACATCGTCGGTATCTGCATAACCAATAGCAGATATTTGAGAAGCTGCCTCGATTAGCCGCCTCATGATAGAAGTGCGAGCTATCAAATGCGCGTAGTGCTCGGCGTGAGCGGAGGTTGGAGTGCTATAGACCAAATGGCTTAAATAAGCCATCCCCCCGACAGTATCCAGTTCTTCTGTCCGAGCCAATTCTCTTGCCAGCGTTACCTGGTCAATAGCCTCACTGCGGCGGAACAACTCCTCACAGGATTTAAAACAAATAGCATTTTTTTCCCTGTAAAAGTCATTTGACTTAACTACTGAAGAAATTCTAAGGAACGCATCCCCATCAATCAGAAGAGAGCCTATTATGGCCTCCTCTGCCTCTACATCATGAGGGAGTAGCTTCTCCGCATACATTCAAATTACTCTTCGGCCCCGGCTATTATTTTTATAATAGCGTTAATGTCCGTAGACAATCTCAAAGTAACTTCATATTCACCGGGTTCCCTGATGGGTTCGACTACATCTACTATCCTCCGTTCTATTTCACGACCGATAGTAGAACTCAGTTCTTCGGCCACCATAACACTTGTTATAGCCCCGTAATATCTCCCGGTTGGAGTCACTCTTGCAGAGACCGAAATTTCAGTATTGTCTAAAAGCTGCGCCAACTCTTCCATTTGGTTCGTCTCACGGATACGCTGTTCATCACCTGCAGCTTTGATCTTATGAGTACGCTTCAATACATCTGGAGTAGCCACCTGTGCTAGACCTTTGGGTATCAAATAATTCCGGGCATAACCATCTGCAACCCGCTTAATTTCACCTGCTTGAGCTTTTTCCGCCACGTCTTGAAGAAATATAACCTGCATAATCAACCTGTCAAAAATATATTTTGTTATTTGAATTATACTCTAACTGATAAGTCCTCTCAACGCACTATTGGCATTGTCGCATACTCTAAAAAATATTAATCCCTAAAGTGACTGAAAGTTATATTTGACCATGTAATACTCATTCATAGAATCTGATTACATATCTGTAGTTAAACACCTCGTTACCCAGTGGAAAAATGTGGTGATCCTTAGGAGGGCATATGTTCGAAGAATTTGAATCAATCGAATTAGCAATCGACAATACGACTATTAACCTGGTTAAAGGAGGAAACGGTCCTCCATTATTGCTACTACACGGATACCCTCAAACTCATACGATGTGGCACAAAATTGCACCTAAATTGGCCGAAGACTTCACTGTAATTGCCACAGATCTACGAGGATACGGAGACAGCGGGAAACCGGCTAGTGATGATAAACATCTACCTTATTCCAAACGTAGAATGGCCCGTGATCAGGTAGAGGTAATGCAGCAATTAGATTTCGAAGATTTTTACCTTGTGTCACACGATAGAGGGGCAAGAGTGGCACACAGACTAACTAAAGATCACCCTCAAAAAGTTAGAAAGTTGGCTGTTTTAGACATCGTACCAACTCGACATATGTTTCAAATTGTCAATAAGGAAATGGCAACCAACACTTATCACTGGTTCTTTTTAATCCAACCGTACGATTTTCCTGAAAGAGTTATTGGGGCAGACCCGGATTATTTCATCAGGTCACGATTCGAACGAGTTGATAATGCTTCAACAGTGTTTCCCTCTGAAGCCATTGAAGAATATGTCAGATGTTTTTCCAAATCTGGGACAATTCATGGTGCCTGTGAAGATTACCGAGCAGGCGCGAGCATAGACTTAGTTCATGACGAAGAAGATTTCCATAATAAGGTGACATGCCCGATGCTGGCACTTTGGAGTGCTACGGGATATGTCGGACAAACTCAAGACGTATTAGAAGTTTGGAGGAACTACGCGACTAACGTAACCGGGCATTCTCTCAACTGTGGACATTATCTAGCCGAAGAATTACCAGAGGAAACTTACTCAGCCCTGAATACATTTCTATCATCTTGAATAAAAAGGCTTGAGGTTGGATATTACAAACCTCAAGCCTTTTTATATTAATACCTCTTAAAATTACTTAGGGTTTTCCTACTACGTCCAGAACATTTAGTTCCCGCATTAATTCAGTAATCTGCTCCCATGTTTCCTCTTCCACAAATATCCCATCTTTCCTGCGGGTTGCTTCCGTCCTAGCTTCCAATTCCCCAGGGTACAATACCTCCGAGAACCCCGAGGCTGGAGGAGAAGTCTTTACAAACTCAGCAAACTCCTTCATCTCTCTTTTGAAATCGGCGAGATCTCTAAAATTCTCCACCTTATATACCGATATGAAAACTCCATCGTTATGTCTAGCCTGTGGATCTATTCCAAATCCAAGCCCGGTAAGCAAGCCTGAGAACATCTCAACCATAAACGACAATCCATATCCTTTGTGACCTTGATCCGCACCAACTGGGAGAATCGCTCCACCTGCTGCGTAATCCCGAGGATCATTTGTAGGATTACCTTCTTTATCTACTATCCATCCAGTAGGAACATCTTCGCCACGATTTCGAGCCAGAGATATTTTCCCGGCAGCAACTGCACTGGTAGCCATGTCGAGGAGAACAGGGCCATCCAAATCACTAGGCACTCCTATGCAAATCGGGTTGGTTCCCAATCTGCGAGCCCTACCCCCAAAGGGAGCTACTGCTTTTGGCCCAGCACCTGAGTCAGCAGTAATTAGAGCTATCATTCCCTCCTGGATAGCCATAGTAGGATAATCCCCCAAACGCCCAATATGACTTTGCAAATGAACCGTGACTGCCGCGATACCTTGAGAATTCGCCTTGTCCATCGCCATTCTCATGGCCTTTTCTGTGACTACAAAACCAAATCCCCAGTTACCATTGATTACAGCTGTAGTCGGCGTTTCCCTCTCAACAACGAACGGTGCACCAGGCACGATATGTCCCTTATCAATCCGCTCACAGTATTCTGGTATATGTATGACACCGTGAGAATCATGACCGACTAGATTGGCTTTAACCTGATGAGTAGCAACTACTTCAGCTTCCTCGTCTGGGGTACCTTTAGCACGATACACATGGAAGGCAACTTTGTGTAAATATTCTGGTGTGAAAACTGGCATTTCTATAACCTCCTGGGAGTTAGTATTCAGTCTAGACCTAGCTCTTGCCCTTTGTCTAGCAATAGTGTTGTAGCTTATTTATACGGGTGGTATTCTATAGAACCTAACGCCCCTGTAGCTCAGTGGATAGAGTGCTGGCCTCCGAAGCCAGAGACGAGAGTTCGACTCTCTCCGGGGGCACCATTCCATTAGCCTCCAACCCTGGAGACAGTTTAATTCAGCGTTTGCAGACACCCTGAATAATTAACTGCCCTCAAAGAATCTGCGAGGATTGTCCGTCATAATCTGATGAATATCTTGATCTGTAACCCCTAATTCTTTGAGCCTCGGTAAAACGCTCCGTGTTATAAAATTAAATCCGTCCGGATTGGCTCTCCTACGCTCCTCCTGGACCTCAGCCCCATGTCTGGCCTTGGGAACAGAGTAATCATGAGAAAGCATAATACGGTCCACATAACCTGCATCTATTAAACCTTTGACCAGATCCGTTCTTTCTTCCCACTTTGGTGTCCCCGGAACTCTACCGCCTGGATAACGGTCCAGTCCCAGCCACACTCCTTTTCTCAGGAGCCCTAACAGATAATCCATATCAGTATCGTCGTTACTATGGCCTATATAAACCCGGTTTAAATCTACACCTTCTTCCTCAAGGATACTGACCTGCTGGTCGCCAACCTTATCGGGTGACCAAGTATGGGTGGAGATCGGTATACCTGTAGCTAAATGAGCCTGAGCTGCAGCCCTTAAAACGACCTCTTGCGGTTGAGTAACCCCACCTCTATCACTAGCGACCTTGATAATACCGGCCTTGATTCCAGTACCTTCTATCCCCTGCTCAATTTCTTTAACGTAAAGTGGGGCTATAACGCTCGGTGGGAGTTCACCAAATGGTCTGGGTACCGCGAGGTGATTACCAGTAGCCGCAATTATCTGAACTCCGCTGTCCCTTGACACCTCTTGAATCAAAAGTATGTCCCGGCCAAGATCAAATGTGGTTACATCCACTATGGTACGCAGTCCTTCATCATATGCCTCTTTCAAAGCTACGGTTGATTGTTCTTTTATCCCAGAACGATCAATTATTTCAGGATAAGTGTGACGAAGCCCCGCGGCATTAGTGCCAACATGCTCGTGACTAAGTGTAAATCCGAAATTACCGGTATCTATAGGACCCAATACAGTATTCACAGTAGCCATTACGAAATCTCCTACATTACGATTCAGAGACAGTATAAGACGTATAATAACCAAAAGACCACGTTAATAATCCACTCCAAAAGTAGACAGGGTAAAACATTGTGTTTATTCTTTGGGAATACAGTTATGGTAGTATCTAGAAAGTCGCTGTTAGCAGTTATTTTTGGCCTTATTCCCTGCTTCACCATGTTGATAAATAAGGAGTAATCCTAATGGCAGATTTAGTACTAGGCTTAGCATCTTCCCACAGCCCTCAGCTGAGTACTCCAAGTGATGGTTGGAGAGACCGGGGCGAGAGGGATAAACATAACACAGAATTAATTGGTACCGACGGCATAGTCTCAGATTACGATAGTTTACTTTCTCGGACCGATGTGAAAAGGATCGAGCGCGAGATTACAACCGGAAAAATGGAAGAGCGGCACCAACGCAATCAAAAAGCAATTTCAAAGCTCGTAGATTCTCTGTATGAAGCAAACTTGGATATACTGGTCATGGTAGGAGATGATCAGCAAGAATATCTACAAGACGATAATATGCCCGGTTTCTGTATCTACTGGGGAAATGAAGTTAAAGTATCAGCTCATGAAGCCGGTCCATCCACTGGTAACAGATTACTGATCGGATATTCCACTGAGGACAGGACAGTCCCGACTGATTCAAGACTTGGAAGACACCTAATTGAATATCTAGTCGAATCGGAATTTGACGTAGGTAGGTCAAATTTCCTTGATCCTAACCGAGGTGGACGATCCAAAGGTGGCATAGGACATGCATTTGGGTATGTTTACCACCGGCTTTTAACCGACAAACTTCTTCCAACGGTCCCGGTAATGCTTAACACTTACTATCCCCCAAACCAGCCTACCCCCAAACGTTGTTTTGACCTGGGAAGGACATTAAAAAGCGCTATCGAAGCATGGCCCAGTAAAAAGCGAGTAGGGATTTTAGCGTCTGGGGGACTGAGTCATTTCGTGGTTGATGAAGAATTAGACCAGCTAGCCTTAGACGGAATGAAGTCCAAGAGCATTACTAAACTATCCCAATTACCGAGAGAGAAAATCAACTCAGGTAGTTCGGAAATAAGAAACTGGGTTGTAGTCACAGGGGCGACCGAACACTTGGATATGGATATCATAGACTATGTCCCATGTTACAGGTCTCCTGCTGGAACAGGATGCGCTATGGGTTTTGCTCAATGGAAATAACCGTTACCCCTCTAAACATATAGCAGGTATAAGCGCTAGACTAATTGAGATGACATGAAATTTGGCATATTCGACCATTTAGAGAGACGACGAGATGTCCCAGTCGACCAACAATACAGGGACAGACTTGATCTCGTTTCGCAGGCTGATCAATCAGGTTTTTACTGTTACCACGTCGCTGAACATCACCATTCGCCTCTTTGCCTTGCACCCAATCAATCAGTTTTTCTCGCTGCCGTAGCACAACGTACGGAACATTTACTTTTCGGCCCACTCGTATACGTTTTGCCTCTCAGGGAACCAGTCAGATTGATTGAAGAAATTTGTATGGTTGACAATCTGAGTAACGGGCGCTTCCAAATAGGGATAGGCCGAGGAACTGGTGGGGGTCAGGAATTCGCCATGTGGGGCGGTAATCCTGAAGAAAATGACAGAAGATTCGAAGAGACTTTCCAAATACTTATGAAAGGCCTAACCAATGACTTTTTGTCTTTTGAAGGGCAGCATTTCACATTAAGAGACCTATGGATGGAACTTAAACCAAAGCAAAAACCTCATCCACCTTTCTGGTACGCTGGAAACCCGGTTCATGCAGGAGAATTTGGCTGTAATTTTGTCTGCTTTGGTTCAGTCGCAGATATGCCAGAAGCTGCTTCTCGTTACCTGGAAAGTTGGCACAAACAGGATGCAGAAAACGATCCAACCCTCCCGCACGTGGAAAAACCACTGTACGGGGCCAGGACAATGGTATACCTGGCCGATACTGATAAAGAAGCAATCGAAAGAGCTAAATCCGCCTATGCCGTTTATTCCTCTAACTATGAAAAGCCAATACCACCGGGTGCGATTCCTCAACCACGACCCGCTGGACCCAGGAATATCTATTCCCCGGGGGCAGCAGATTTTGATACTGCTAGAGAATGGGAAAGAATTATCGCAGGCTCCCCTGATACAGTATCTGAATATGTAGAACGATACTACTCAGACAGCACATGTAATTATTTGCTGACTTCCTTCCAATGGGGCGACATTAACCATGAAGAGGCCTCAACTTCTATGCAACTGTTTGCATCAGAAATCATGCCTCGTTTTTCTGATTAAACTATGGGCCGACCACCCTACCCAGCGTCAACACCATGATCAAGTATGATCCCCTTAGACATCAAATCATCAAATCTCCCCCCTAAGCCATGCTGATCCAATATCTCTTTAGCATCTGAACCTGGCTTAGGAGCCGGCCGACCCGCCCTCACAGGAGTCCTAGATAAACGAGGCGACGGGCCACATGTAGTAACAGGTCCAATTTCATCATGTTCCCGAGTAAGGCTTAAGCCGTGAGACACCACCCATGGATTACCCATCAACTCTTTTACGTCAGTAATCACCTTTTGAGCACTGAGACCTGCTTCCGTTAATCGTCCTACCCAAGTATCGACCGAACTTCCCTGCAGTCTTTCCTCCATCGAAGCACCTAACGCCCCGCCTACCAAGGATTCAATTCCAGATAACCCTTCGACGTTTGAAAGCTTCGCTAAATCAGAAACATCTGCATGTATATAAACCCAACCATCGTTAGCTTCATAGGCACGGTCAAGAGGACCCGCTCCCATTGCATCTATACCCTTCGGCTCATCCCAGGTTTTACCCTGGTACATTTGCATATACGGAGACTGAAGAGTCATGGCGGTATAAGCAAGGGCAGAATCTATGTGCTGCCCTTTTCCAGTACTACGGCGATGTAACAAGGCCAATGCAACGCCGTAAGCACCCATTAACCCGGTGCCGTAATCGTTCACAGGATTGGGCTGCGATTCTGGTTTGCTGTCTCCACCAAGGCGGCGAGTCATACCCGCAGTGGCCTGGGCAAACCCTTCATGTCCAGGCCGTCCTGCCCAGGGTCCCACATGGCCGTAAGCATTCAACGATGCATATATAATGTCTGGTTTACGCTTACTTACTTCTTCATAACTCAACCCTAGCTTTTGTACAGCACCCGCCCTGTAGTTCTGTGCTACAACGTCAGCGTCTTCCAACATCTTCCAGAAGATATCTCTTCCCTCTTCCGATTTAAGGTCAAGTAATATACTTCTCTTCCCCCGGTTAATGTCATTATGACGAGCAACAAATGACCCCCGTTTTGGATTGTCTATCTTAATAACATCCGCCCCGTATTCACCGAGAGTCCGACCCATTGTCGGACCGGCCAGAATAATACATAGATCAAGCACCTTTATCCCTTCCAAAGCGTTCCTTAAAGTGTCTTCAATCGAGGTTACCTTCACAGGGTTTGATACAGCCTTCAATTCGGCTAGAATTTCGACTCTATGCTGATCCGGGGTCGGAGCGGGACCGCGTACTTTTCCCGGTGTAAGCGACATCCGAGCATTTATTCCAGGTTGAAGCATCTTACCAAGAACCTGGTCTTCGACCTCTACAACCATTTCGGATTCCCTGGCATGAGGATGCTCAAACCATTCGGCGCTAGTACGGCAAACCGATCCTTCGCTACCGGCCTCTGCAATTAAGTTCTCCCATTCCTGAGCGGTACGAGTCATAAAAAGTTCGTTAATACGATCGGTTACCATAGCTGTAAACCCCGGATCATCCAGTGGTACGCTAAAATCCGTTAAGCCTTCCGAATCCCAGGAAGTGATACCCGCTAATTCCACAAACGGTCTGAAATTCTGGTTCCCGGGTCCTCCAAACCTGACCCATTCACCGTCTTTACACCTGTATATTCCTCCCCACAGATCACCAAGAGTCGGACCGGCCGGTGGTGCATTATGCACCCGGAGTCCGTGGTGTCCAATGGATTGAAACATACTATCGAACAACGGCATTTCGATGTATTGCCCAACCCCATCCCGCTCCCGAGCGTTAAGAGCCATAGTTATCGCGACCACTGACTGGAAAGCTCCATAAGTGGAGGCAATCGGTATAGCTGTATAAACCGGCTTTCCGCCACTAGATCCCATTGGGCGATAAGTCCCTGCCGAGGCTCCAAGAATACCTTCGTAGGCCTGGATACCAGACCTGTCATCGTCATTTGCGAACCCTGGAATAGAACAATATACCAGGCTGGGGTTATCTGTAAGAGCCTGTTTATTACCTAAGCCCAGTTTTTCCATTACTCCTGGGCGAAAGTTTTCTACTACTACATCAGCAGTAGCGATCAAAGACTTAGCCGTTTCCAAATCAGATGGAGTTTTTAAATCGAGGGTTATACTACGTTTACCCCGGTTCCAGGTAGCATTGCCAGGAGAATCCCACCTCGGCCCTCCCGGAGGATCAATTTTAATCACATCGGCACCCTGATCGGCCAACAGCATGCCCGCAAGTGGCCCAGCGATATAGTGTCCAAAATCGATAACCTTTATGTGATCAAGTGCACCCATCGGAAACCTCCAACTGTATTAATTAACTATTACTGAAACCCCGGCCATAAACTTACTTCCCTGCCCCAGCTTAAGACAACAATTACCAGAAATCCAGCTTTTACAAAAGCTCATACGCGCGGGCGTGACAAGAAATCATCCGCTATTTCGTTAAATGTGCAGAATTGAATTCCGGGATGAGATGTTATATAAGCAATCAGCCTTTCTAGCATTAACAAGACCTGTGGACGACCACTAACATCTGGATGAATGGTAATCGGAAAAACGGCATCATCAAATTCTCTATAAACATAATCAAACTGATCCTTCCAGATTTGCTCAATGTCCCTGGGATTAACAAATCCGTGACTATTTGGCGAGCCCTTGATAAACATCATTGGAGGCAAATCATCTAGATACCAGTTGGCAGGTATTTCTACCAAACCGGTTTCCTCTCCCCTGACTAATCCCTGCATCCATTCCGAAGCCGGTTTAGAAAAATCTATATTCGTCCAGCTATCTCCCACCCGCACGTAATAACATTCAAAGTCACGGTGCATAAGACTATGATCGTATTTGATCCCATGCTTTAAAAGTAATTCGTTGGTGACATGACTGAACTCCCACCAGGGAGCTACATATCCGGTGGGTCTTTTACCGGACACACCGGTAATCAATTCAATGCACTTAACGAGTACGGCTTCTTCCTGCTCAGGAGTCATGGCAATGGGATTTTCATGAGAATAACCATGCATGCCAATTTCGTGTCCTGCCTCTACAATAGCCGCAGTTTCCCTGGGGAAAGTGTCGATAGAGTGCCCGGGTACAAACCACGTAGTTTTGATTCCCACTCGGTCAAATAATTTCAATAATCTCGGTGTCCCGACCTCGCCGGCAAAAATGCCGCGGGAGATATCATCAGGCGAATTTTCACCGCCGTAAGAACCGAGCCAACCGGCTACAGCATCAAGGTCTACCCCAAATGCACAAAGAATCTTTTTTTCTGGCATTTAACTTCCTCCTAGCGGATAATTCGGATACCCGTGTTACACTCAAACTAGTATGATTATACCCACTCTTAGCAGTTTCAGAGATGTACCATGAGAGAATCCATTCAAATCCCTGAAATCTCTGTAGATGACTTCAAAACTCGTCTTTCCCAATTATGTATCAAGAGTGGCCTGTCCAATTTTCCCCGAAGGAAAAAAGACCGCCACATCTTGTTAAAGAGTGTAATACTTGGCCTCGACAGGCGAAGGGAATACACAGAGACTGAAATTAATCCCCTGCTCCAAATCTGGCTAAGCCAGGTTGGAACTCACTTTCACCTGGATTATGTAAACCTACGGAGACACCTTATAGATGAAGAATTCCTGGGACGGAGCAAAGATGGCTCCAGATACTGGGTCGCAACATACTCTCGAAACCAGATGTATTTCGCTCCTGAAATAAACGAAATTGATATCCCAGATTTGATCAAAAGCAACCGGGAAATATCTACAAAGAGAAAGGCAAGTTTCGAACGAACATCAAAAGAGTCCAAAGACACTAGTACGTAAGACAATCTTTAAAGGCGGATAAAATGAAAATCACCCAGGTTGAATGCCTTATCCTAGACGGCTACCCGATCGTTAGAATCTACACGGATGAAGGATTAGTGGGAATTGGAGAATGCTTCAGACGTCTGCCTGAAGTAATAAAGACCACTATAGACAACATCATTACACCCGTCCTAATCGGCAAAGATCCAGTGGAAACCGAGCCGAGATGGCAAGAGATGATCCGTGCCACTTCAGCATCCGATATGGGCGGAGCTGTTTACTGTGCCGTGGCCGGCCTTGACATAGCGATGTGGGATCTAAAAGGCAAAGCTCTCGGAGTCCCTATATATCAACTCCTGGGCGGGAAAACCAAGGACAAGATCCGCATGTACGCTAGTTCACTGCGTAGGGACCTCACTCCTTTAGAAGAAGCCCGACGTGCAAGTTCCCTGGTGGAAGAAGGTTACACTGCTTACAAGCTGCACAGTGCCCTACCAGGAGCAATTGATCATCCGTCCGACCAGACTATAGCAACTGTTACGGAAGTCAGAAAAGCAGTAGGCCCCGACATAGAAATACTGGTAGATGTTAACGGAGCCTTCTCTGCACATCACGCTATAGAAATCGGGAAAGCCCTGGAAAACCTGGGGGTTTTCCATTTTGAAGAACCCCGTCCCCATTATGATTTGGCGGGGCTAGCTTCTGTAGCAGACGCTCTCGATATCCCAATCGCATCAGGAGAGATGATATATAACCATCACCAATACAAGGATTTAATTTACTGGGGCAAAATCGATATCATCCAACCAGATATTGTCAAAGTTCCCGGTTTTACCGAATTTCAGAGAATCGCCGCCGTCGCTTCGAGTTTTGGTAAACCTATGACGGCGCACAATACCCAACCAACTATAAGTACTGTCGCCCATCTCCACGCATGTGCGGCATTTGCGAACATGCCATACGCACAGGAATATAACATCGAGCCAATTTCAATCAGGGACGAACGCCCAATCTTAAAAGAGCCATTAAAACTGATAGATGGGTATTTCGAGGTGCCGACTGGTCCTGGACTTGGTATAGATCTCGATGAGGAGACCATCAGGAAATTCCAGTAGTTTTAGACTCCCAACTAAAGTCTTACCCAGAACCACCATATTAAAAAAATGAGCCGCTGTTGATCTAAGTGACAACCTGGCAAGCAATTTTTGAATAGAGGTAATGAATCATGCCTTACGGAGATAACGACTGGTTAGCACTGACGGTGGAACCCACCCTTGAACCAGACATGCCGATCTGTGATCCTCATCACCATTTCTGGGATTTCAGAAGTATCCGCATCCCGTACCAGCGATACCTGCTCCATGAATTGTCAGCTGACGTCAATAGCGGACACAATATCAAATCCACAGTGTTTATAGAAACTCGAGCTATGTATCGTCCGGATGGACCAACTGAGCTTAAACCTGTGGGTGAAGTAGAATTTGCACAGGGTCTCGCCGCAGCTAGTGCCAGCGGGCTCTATGGCCCAACTCGAGCAGCTGCAAGAATAATCGGGCATGCTGATCTGAAGCTCGGCACTAAAGTAGAACAGGTACTTGACACGTTATTAGCCGCAAGTCCTAACCGGTTCAACGGGATCCGTCAATCAGTAAGCTGGGACCCCAATCCGGAAGTGGAAAACAGGGCGGAACAGGGAACGCTAAACAACCCTCAATTTATAACGGGAGCGAGAGTCCTAGGAAAAAAAGGATTCACGTTAGAAGGGTCACAGTACTTTACCCAGCTACGAGAGATGGCTGAATTCGCGAAGTCAGTTCCTGATCTAAAGATTGTTCTCAACCACATCGGCGGCCTGATGAGAATCGGACCTTACGGCAACAGAGACAACGAGGTGATACCTATATGGAAAGACGGTATTTCCGCCGTCGCAGCGTGCCCTAACATTTTTATGAAGCTCGGAGGGCTGGGGCAACCCAGATATGGTTTCGACTGGCATACTCGAAACGAACCAATCGGATCGGAGGATCTAGCAAATGACCTGGCGCCGTATATGAATTATTGTATTGAACAATTCGGCCCTAACAGGTGCATGTTCGAAAGCAACTTCCCACCGGACAAGGTTTCTTATTCATACAATATTCTGTTTAATGCTTTTAAACGCCTGTCCCGCAGTTATTCGGCAACTGAGCGTGCCGCTCTTTTCCATGATACTGCAGTAGGGTTTTATAAAATACCAATTTAACTTGTTTTAGTAGGATTTACGCTGACACCGGGGCTTACTCCGTGGTTTTGGTGTATACCTAAACCGGCCAGTTCTGGCCCGACCAACACATTTCCCAGAAAAGAAATTCGTAGCGTGCACTCGTGATATATGCCCGTTCCATCCTGGCCAATTCTGAATCCGGTTGATCCAGAGCTGCTGAATCAACCAGTTCCCTGGCATGGTCATTCAATTCAATCTGCTCTTTGCTGCTATACATTTCAATCCAATTAGCGTAGCGCCCATCCGATGGTAGGCCTTTATCCGCTAATCGGAGCCCAATTTCTGTATAACCCCATACGCAGGGAAGAAATACACACGCAAATTCACCAAAACTGCCCAGAGAAGTGGTCCGTACCAGGAAATCAGTGTAAGCCTGGCAAATAGGATATTTCTCTTCTTGCTCTAACTCTTTTTCGGTAATACCAAATTCCCGGGCGTAAGATCTGTGTAATTCCATCTCATTTTTAAGAGTGAAGTCTGCCAGGGATGCGAAATGAGTCATTTCAGCCAATCCAGGTGACCGGGCAGAAGCTAAAGAAAACAACCGTGCGAACTCTATTAAATACAGGTAATCCTGACGTACCCATACCTTAAACTTTTCAATGTCTAAGGTCCCGTCGCCTATACCAGTTACAAACGGATGACTATGCTGGGCAACCATTATGCCCTCTGCTTTTGCCCTCAATCGATCTGTAAATCGCTCACTCACTCTCATGCTCCAGTACAATAAGGCAATTAAAACCCATTTGAAAATACCAAATACCAATTCCCTTGAGTCCAATTGATTGCATATTGACAGTAAATGGGTATTAAATGAATATTGGGATTAACGGCGGAGAGAGTGGGATTCGAACCCACGATACCCGGATGGGTATACCAGTTTTCGAGACTGGCGCCTTCAACCGCTCGGCCATCTCTCCAGAGTCGATATTATAGCTGATTCGGACTTATAATCGCCATTAAATATATTTAGCTAACTTATGTTAACTTACCATTTTTGCCCACTATGTGGTAATCAACTTGAAAACCGATTAAACGGTGATAAAGAGAGACAGGTATGTCAATCCTGTAGCTTTATACTCTACCGTAATCCATCAGTTGGAGTGGCGGTTATAATACTCGAAGATAGGAAAATTTTACTCGGGAAACGTTCGCGAGGTACCTATAAGCATCAGTGGTGTATACCGTGCGGATACGTTGAATGGGGAGAAGACATTCGGACTGCCGCTTATAGGGAATTCCTTGAGGAAACAGGTTTGAAAGTGACAGTAGGAGAAGTTTATACCGCTCACTCGAATTTTCATGACCCGCGATCCCTCACTGTTGGCATCTGGTTCAAAGGAACCGTAACCGGAGGCAAATTACAAGCAGGTGACGATCTGTGCGAAGTACAGTATTTTTCCCTGGACGACCTGCCACCTGATTTAGCCTTTCCAACCGATCGTCTCGTCTTGGACCAGCTTCGAAACGAGAGCATCAGCTAAGTAACACGGGGAGTCACTAGCATGTACACCGCAAATAGCGGTACAATTGAGATGATGGTTAAACAAACCGGTTAGGTAGTTTTTTCCCGGGGTGTGGCCCAGTGGTAGGGCGCCTCGTTTGGGACGAGGAGGTCGTCAGTTCGAATCTGACCACCCCGACCATGTATGATTGGACATTAAATTAGGCCTCAAATGCTACCGAACTATAGCAAAAACCAGCTTCACGATGCTACGATTCAGACAGAGCAGTCTACATCTCGAGTTTATTTATAATAGTTAATCAAATTTAATTTCAAGGTTTACTTCTTTTCTAATGATTATCAGGTTAGTTCGTCTCCCAATCACGCTTTTTCTAGCAGTATCCATATCCGTTCTTACAGCCTGCGGCGCTACTGAGTTGATCCCTCAACCCAATAATCATCCTGCCAACTTGGAAGCTACTGTAGAAGCTAAAGTTTCTCAAATTATATCTGAAATTCCGACAATCACCCCTGCGACAGCTCCTGTTCCCAATACCGAACCACCCAGTAAGGATAAGGTTCCAACACCTCCCAATAGACCTATATATCCCACACCTCCTTCAGTGGGTCAGGCTTTAAGTCTCGTAGAAGCCCACGAAAAAATACTAACAAAGATATACGACGATATTCTCCCGTCCGTTGTAGAAATAAGAGCGACAGGAGAAGTAATAGAAGGAAGATTCCAGAATGTGGGAGGATCCGGGTTTGTCTGGGATGACCATACTCATATCGTCACCAACCATCACGTGGTAAACGGGGCGGACGAGCTAACCATTGTATTTGCCAATGGGGCACAATTTGAAGCTGGCATTATTGGGTCCGATCCTGATTCCGATCTCGCTGTCCTCGGTTTAGTAAATAACAATGTCATGACCGCTCCCCCAAGCACACCTCTCGGTGATAGTGGTGAAGTTAGACCAGGGCACATGGCTGTAGCTATCGGTAGTCCATTTGGGCAAGAGTTTACAATTACCAGCGGCATTATTAGCGCAATTGGGCGTACGATACAAAGTGGTAATAGCCAGTTCTCAATTCCCCGTGTTATCCAGACAGATGCTCCAATAAACCCTGGCAATTCTGGCGGGCCGCTTTTAAATAGGAAAGGAGAGGTTATAGGAGTAAACACTCAAATCATCAGTAGAAGCGGGAGCAGTTCAGGCATCGGTTTCGCAGTGCCTATAAATACCGCTAAAAGGGTAATCCCTGAGCTAATAACAAAGGGAGTTTATCATTATGCATGGCTTGGGATACGAGGCACGAACATGACTCCCTCAATAGCCAAAGAATTCGATCTGCCGCGGGACACTCGGGGTACACTAGTAATCGATGTCAGTGGACCCGCGGAACTGGCCGGGATCCAAGGCAGTGAATTGATTCAAGATTCGTCCGGACAAGAATCAGTCATTGGAGGAGACATCATAATTGGGATCGACGACGTAACCATTCAATCTATAGAGGATCTATTAACATATTTAGTAGACCACAAACGACCGGGCGACACTAGTTACGTCCACCTATTGAGATCCGACTATTCCAACCAAACTTTAAAAGTCACTCTAGGTAAGAGACCAACCCCATAAACAAGAGTTTCATAGCGGTGTCCTACCTACCGCGGAGTTTGGGATCGAATACGTCCCTCAATGCATCTCCCAGCAGGTTGAATCCCAGTACCACTATGAATATTGCAACTCCAGGGAATATCGCTACGTGCGGCGCCGTCTTTACATGCTCTTCAGCTGCCCTCTTCAATATCCCTCCCCAGCTCGGTACGTCCGGTGGTACTCCTACTCCAAGAAAACTTAACGACGCTTCAATCGTTATTGCCAATCCCAGGTAATACGTCGCTATCACCAGCACTACTGCGAAACAGTTCGGTGCTATGTGTCGGAATATTATCCTCTTCGATGATGCCCCTACTGCTCTTGCCGCCAGTACGTAGTCTGTCTCCTTAAGAGTCAGTACCTGCGATCTAACCGTCCTTACCAGCGGCGCTACCATCCCTATCACTATCGCTAAGATTACGTTCTGTAACGATGACCCGATTACTGCCACGATAGCCAACGCTATTATCAACCCGGGTAACGCCATCATCGCATCCATCAATCTCTGGAACGCCAGGTCTACGTATTTACCCGCATATGTAGTTACCAGAGCCAGCGTCGCTCCCATAGTTACACCTATGATCACTGACCCAAATCCCACGTACAGCGATATCCTCGCCCCGTGAATCACCCTGCTTAACAGGTCACGTCCCACGTGGTCTGTACCAAAGGGAAATTGTGCCTGTGGAGGCAGGTGTACTGCCAGGGGTACTCCCAGTGTCTCCCTGGGTCCATCTATATCCTTCGGATGATAGGGCGCTATCACCGGGGCCACTACCGCCATGATTACCAACAGTAGCGTGATGAATCCGCCTATCGCTCCCAGAGGCTTCGTCCTGCAAAACCGGTATGTCCACCGGTACCAACGGTGCAATGGCCCCAGCATCCCTGTGCTTAAACCACTGGCCGGTCGTATCTCTGCTTCGTTCTCTATCATTTAATTCCTCTCCAGTGGCCTTCTACTGGTACCGGATCCGAGGATCCAGTACACCGTACAACAAGTCTATTACCAGGTTCAGTGTCAGTACCACCGCAGCTGTCAATACTATCACTGCCTGCAGCACTACGAAGTCCCGGTGCAGTATGCTCTCAATCACGAATCTGCCCAGCCCGGGCACCACGAATATTGTCTCTACGATGATCACTCCACCCAGGGCCCTCGCAAACTGGTATCCCGATACCGTCACCACCGGTAATATCGCGTTCTTCAATGCGTGGCGACCAACCACCGCCATCTCCTTCAGCCCCTTCGCCCGCGCCGTCCTCATGTAGTCTTCCCTCAGCACTTCCAGCATCGACGACCTCGTCACCCTCGCCGTGAATGCCAGATCATGAAACGCTATCGCCAGCGCCGGAAAGAATAACTGCTCCAGGTTCAACAGGGGGTCTTCCCATAAGGTAGCGTATCCCAGCGGTGGTAACCAGTTGAATGTGTATGCCAGGAAGTACACCATCAGGATCGATAACCAGAAGGTCGGTAGCGCTATACCCACCAGCGATACGATACGACTTATATAATCCGGCCATGTGTCTTGCTTCACCGCCGATATGATCCCCAGCGGTACCGCCATCACGAACGCCATCGCTATGCCAAATATCGAAAGCTCCAGCGTTACCGCAAACTTGTCTTTAATCTCATCAACCACAGGAGTCTGGTACCAGATAGAAGTCCCCAGGTCTCCCCTGAGAATTCCCCAGATCCAGCTGCCGTACTGGACGTGTATCGGACGGTCCAGCCCCAGCTCGTGGCGCATGCGGGCAATGTCTTCATCCGTGACCGCTCCCGCACCCTCTTCTCCCGTCAGTATCACCAGGGCTGCATCCCCCGGTACCAGGAAAAATAGTACGAATACAATCAACGTGGTCAGGATCAATGTCGGGATGAAAAGGCCCAGCCTTCTCAATGCGTAGGTTTTCACTGCCCCTCCTGCTGTATTGTTACCTTTGAACTAGAGATTCATCGAATACCAGATAGATATGCCTGAATTACCTTTTGATCGGGCGAGATATCTCACCCCTCAACAAAATTGCTCCCGATTACATTAGTGGCAAGCCTGCGGCTTGCCACTAATTAGATCACACTATTATTTAAACCCTCTGTTTTACCCCCGGATTAACCGGTTATTGGCAACGCATCGGGACCGGGGTTCTGTGCGTCTTCATCCCACCACACATGTTCGTAAGTCCATATGGTATGCGGATGGTAAGACGGGACGAAATTCTGGATCCTATAATCGAAACATCCTGCACGGCCCAGCCAGAATAACTGTATGTAATGAGGTGTCTCTTCAGGATAGTCCGGGTGAATCCCGCTCAGGATCTCTTCCATCTCCCGGTATTGCGCTTTCCTAGCTTCGGGATCCAGCTCTTTAGCCTGAGCACTCATCAGCTCATCCATCCTGGGGTTAGACCAGTTTTCCGGGTTCCGCAGCGCGTTCGGCACGAAGAACTGAGCAATCATTGCCGAAGGTTCCTTAAAGAACAGGGATGTACCGATGTTGCTGAAATTATGACTACCATCCCTCATTCCCTGGTAGAGGGCGGCACGGTCATGTACTTGAAGCTCTATATCTATATTCAAAGTACTTTTCAGCTGCGCTGCTACTAACTCAGCCTCAGTCCTTGACGCCTTGGCCTGGTCCACATTCCAATTGGCCTTAAACCCATCGGGGTAACCAGCTTCAGCCATCAGTTCCTTAGCGCGAGCTATGTCAGCAGTTTTGTCATCTGTAAATGAAGGGAACTGCCTGATTTCCTCTATGGTGTGGGAATAACCTACGGGGAAGTAGTTACCAATCATCCCCTCACCATCGTAAGAAATCTGTCTAACGGCTTCCCTATCGACTGCAAGGTATACGGCCCGGCGTACACGTACGTCATCAAATGGAGGCTTGTTTAGATGCATCCAGAATCCGCGCATGCTACCAGGTCCTGATGCGTATGCTCGCATCTTTCCATCAGAGTCTCCCTGGACCTGCATCATGTCTTTAAGAGTTGTACCACCCATTACTAACCAGCCCATACCCTGTAATGTTGAAAGGCTGGCCAATCGACGAGCAGAGTCTTCAATTACGTAGACCGTCATACCATCAAAGAAAGGCATAGGGCCCTTGAAATAATCATCGTTTCGGTCAAAGGAGAAAGAGTCTCCCTTCTTCCAATCCCTGAACTTCCAGGCTCCTGAACCCACGTTGTTCTCGTAACAACAGTTCAATTCGTCCTGGCTTCTATTCTCTACTATATGTTTCGGATACATCTTGTAGTAATCAACAGCTAACCACTGTAAAGCTACCGGAGACGGATTACTCAGTGGCATCCGTACCGTGTGCTCGTCTATAGCCTCAGCTGATCCTACCGCGTAGAAATCTCGAATAGCCGTCACACGACCTCGGGTCACACCTTCTTGCGCCATTCGGTCGAAACTGAAAATAACGTCATCAGCCGTTACCGGCTCTCCATCATGCCAGTTGGCATCGTTTAGATGGAATATGAATTCCATTCCATCGTCAGATACTTCCCAGCTATGTGCCAGGTCCCCTGTAATCTCCGATGGAGCCTGGGGGTTATACATCAATATCTGGTTGAAACGAGGGCCTGAAGGCAACAACACCGTGGTAGAACTGGCCCCGTAATGGACATCTAAGAACCCGGGGTTCGCCCTGTGAATGAAGGTCAAATCACCGTTATAGTGATTGTCTGCTCCAATTGGCACCCAGTTCGGCAACTCGGTCTTGGTAACACCAGCCACAGGGGTGGCTACTACTACCACTTCCTTTACCGTCTCGTTGATTACCTCAACAAGCTTTTCAACTTCCTTCTCAACTATCTTCTCTACTTCTACTTCCTTAATTACCTCTTTCTCAATCACCTGGGGCTCCGCTGCGCCGCAAGCAACCGCGAAAAAGAGTAGTAACGTCAAAGGCAGGAAAAGCAGGACACTAGGATTTTTCACCAGCTTAGATACCATTGTCTCTCCTCCAGATTTTGTTTTCTAAGGGAATAACCCTTCAATAGATCCAGCACTAACTGAAATCTTTTAATTATCTAGATCAATCCAATCTGATCAGTTATTTACTTACGCTTTATAGAGTCGGTTCCGATACCAGGTAACGATATTCGTTATCAATCACTCTGATTTCGTAATTTAGCTATTTCTATAACCTATAAGATAAGCCATTTATAGCACTGATCCGGTAGACTATATTGCCATCTATAGTTTGTCAACTTATGTTTTCCAACGTTACTACTCTTCATTTCCACGTTTTCATGCCACCACCTAACATGCAATAGCACTAATACTAATATTATTCTCAATCTTGGTATCGTTATTGTTTATATGATTCTACTTGCAAACAAGACGACATCCTTATTGGCGTGACGAAACAAAAAAGCTACCCGCCTAATGAAGGCCGATAGCTTATCAAATCCAATATCGGGAGGCTATAAACCAAACTTTTCTACAGCCATCTCCCCGACACCTGTATCATTTTATAGCGTGGGGATTTACACAGATCCTTTATTCAAACTCTCAATTTACATTTTAACCCATATCCAAGCCCGACCAATTCAACACATCAAGTCTAATCGAACGCAGACCTTAATTACTTACCTACCGCGGAGTTTGGGATCGAATACGTCCCTCAATGCATCTCCCAGCAGGTTGAAGCCCAGTACCACTATGAATATTGCAACTCCAGGGAATATCGCTACGTGTGGCGCCGTCTTTACATGCTC
>Ga0209034_10000231_pt1 | contig 28302 bp, 21 predicted proteins | sample MarorgKNORR_S2LV_2_FD_188219 | JGI IMG/M metagenome (GOLD analysis project Ga0209034, IMG submission 188219) | Marine microbial communities from the Southern Atlantic Ocean, analyzing organic carbon cycling - 250m_A/KNORR_S2/LV (SPAdes) (version 2) | ecosystem: Environmental > Aquatic > Marine... | reverse complement strand
CAAAAACAGGATATCTACCTAAAGAAATTTCCCAAACAATGAACGAGAAACCTGTGACTACGACAGAAACAGGCGATCATCTTATCGAGATTACTGCGGCTGGTAATGATGTTTTGAGCATTAGTTTTAGTGGAAATAGCTGGGTTGAAATTAATGATGTGAATGAGAATGAGATTTACCGTGACATTCGTATAGCAGGGGATGTTCTGAAAATCCAAGGTAGCTCTCCCTTTAATATCTTACTGGGTGACGCATCATTTGCTCATTTGACTTTTAATGGGACCGAGATAGACGTTTCCGACCAGGTTCGTATCGATAATTCGGTACGTTTGACAGTGGGCTTATAAGGACGAGATAGAGTGATGAATGTTCACCCACATATTACTCGTCGCAAATCGCGCCAGATTATGGTGGGTGATGTTGCTGTGGGTGGTGACGCGCAAATTTCTGTCCAGAGCATGACTAATACTGAGACTACGGACGTCGATGCTACGCTTGACCAGATAAAACAAATGGAAACTGCCGGGGTTGACATAGCAAGGGTTTCGGTGCCGACCATGGATGCGGCCGCGGCTTTTAAGCAAATTCGGAGCCAGGTGAGAGTCCCGTTGGTGGCCGATATCCATTTCGATTATCGCATTGCACTAAAAGTGCTGGAATACGGTGTGGATTGTTTGCGAATCAATCCAGGGAATATCGGTAGTGAAGAGCGCATCCGGGCAGTAATCGACAGTGCTAAAGATAGAAATATTCCTCTACGGATAGGGGTTAATGCCGGATCGCTAGGCAAAGCCTTATTACGTAAGTACAAAGAACCTTCAGCCGAGGCAATGATAGAATCAGCTCTCAACCAGATTGATATTCTCGACAAGCTTAATTTTCAAAATTTCAAGATTAGTCTGAAATCATCTGAAATATTCATGACAATGGCAGCCTATCGTGGATTGGCGAATCAGATCGATCAACCTTTTCATATGGGTATAACCGAAGCAGGAGGTCTACGTACAGGTACTGTAAAATCAGCTATAGGCTTAGGAGCCTTATTGATGGAGGGGATAGGAGATACGATTCGGGTCTCATTGGCCGCCGATCCGGTAGAGGAAGTAAAGGTGGGGTTCGACATCCTGAAGAGTCTGAGGCTCCGGCATAAAGGCGTAAATTTGGTAGCATGTCCGAGTTGTTCTCGCCAAAATTTTGATGTAATAAGCGTTGTCAATGAACTCGAATCGAGGCTACAGGATATAACTACCCATATAGATGTTGCCGTAATTGGATGTATTGTCAATGGCCCGGGAGAAGCTAAGGTCGCAGAGATAGGTCTAACTGGAGCTAGCCCGAATAATCTTGTATATCTGGAAGGCGTACCGGATCATAAAATTAGTAATAATAATTTGGTTGACGAACTCGAAGCGATGGTGCGCGAACGAGTGACGGCTAAACAGTCAGCAGAGAAAGATCTTATAGCTTCCGGATAGTTAATTCAGGCGGCGTTCTAATATGGCGAAACTTCAAGCAATCCGAGGAATGAATGATATTCTTCCCGACCAGTCTCTGAGTTGGCAATACTTAGAATCTGTATTTCAGCGTATCGTCAAGCGGTTTGGTTATCAAGAAATTCGTTTCCCAATAATGGAACGGACTGAACTCTTCAAACGTTCCATTGGAGAGGCCACTGATATCGTTGAAAAAGAAATGTACACTTTCGACGATCGAAATGGTGATAGTGTTAGTATGCGCCCCGAGGGTACGGCCGGATGTGTACGAGCAGCCAATCAACACGGGCTTTTGTATAACCAACAACAAAGGCTGTGGTACTCCGGCCCGATGTTTCGACATGAGCGACCACAAAAGGGTCGCTACCGCCAGTTTCATCAGTTCGGGGTGGAAGCATTTGGCATCGCCGGACCGGACATTGACGCAGAAATCCTGCAACTCTCCGCCACCCTTTGGAAGGAACTTAATCTAAGCGAGTTTTTGACACTGGAAATCAATAATATTGGCAATGCGGAGGATCGTAAGCGTTATGGTTTAGCCCTGACTAAATTTTTGAAATCCAAGGTTGGGCAATTGGACGAAGATGCTCGTAATCGAATGCTTACTAACCCAATGCGGGTCCTGGAAAGTAAGATACCGGAAGTTCAAGAGGCGCTGGAGGGCTGCCCAAATTTGCAGGAGTTTGTTTCCGAAAAAAGCCAGGAACATTATTTAAAATTGCAGAGTTTGCTCACGCGAGCGAATATTCCCTTTATCGAAAATGCTCACCTTGTAAGGGGCCTTGATTACTATAATTATTGTGTCTATGAATGGACTACTGAGTCGCTAGGAGCCCAAGGAGCAGTTTGCGGTGGAGGACGCTACGACGGACTAGTTGAAATGCTAGGGGGGAAGCCAACGCTAGCGGCAGGATTTGCCATTGGAGCAGAAAGGCTGGTCCTTATGCTGGATTCTCTGGGGAAAATTCCTAAAGAGGCACATAACCCTGCAGATGTGTATGTACTAGTTGTAGGTGTAAACCTAGCTGAACAGGCGTTGGAACTGGTGCAGCGAATTCGTACCGAATATCCTCAATTAGCTGTTGTTTTGCACTGTGGCGGTGGTAAGTATAATAGCCAGTTGAAAAAAGCCTTTAGCAGTGGAGCACGATTTGCAGTAGTCCTTGAACGTGAAGAAACCGGATCGGACGATCTCAAAAACGTAAAAATACGCCGATTACTAGAAGATTCAGCGGTGTCTGAGACAGTAGAGATCACGAATATTCTTCCCAAACTTGGTGAATTTCTACAAAATTCAGACGGCTAAGTGCCGATTATCGTGCCTCTGGCGAAACAAACCTGTAAAATCGCGATGTGATTGTTCGCATAACATAAGTTACAAAGCTTAGGAATGGGTAGTGGCACTAGACGCGGCAGAAGAAGAAAACATAGAAGCTCTGAAGAAATGGTGGGACGAAAACGGTAAGCCGTTACTGTTCTTCGCTATATTCGTTATCGGCGGTTATGGTGCATGGCTACTTTGGCAAAATTCCCAAGCAACAGATGCTGAGACAGCCTCCGATCTATACGAGGAAGTCCTTTCGCTAGCGATTTCCGAACCCGGTCTACCAGTAACTGAACAGGAAAGTCTTCGAATACTGGAATTGTTCGACCAGTTAAAGGTTGACTATTCTGGTTCCGTTTATGCTCTCTATGGGGCCTTATTTGCGGCGCAACAACTAGTCAACGCTAATGACCTCGATGCTGCGGAGGATTCCTTGCAGTGGGTGCTCGATAACCAGCAAAATGGGCTATTTCGCCAGACCGACGAAGGTTTGATACTTACTACTAATTTGCGCTTAGGCAGAGTTATTCTAGCCAAGGGTGAGTCTGAACGCGCACTGAACTTGGTAAATGGTATTGATCCAAAAGCCTTTGAAGCGGGTTTTGCCGAGCTCCGTGGAGATATTTATGTGACCATGGGGCGTATTGTTGACGCTCGGGATGCCTATATCGCTGCTCAGCAAGCCGGTTCCAGTAACGATGGTCTACGCATGAAGCTAGATGACCTAGCGGACGGGAGCTAGAGAATATTCGGGCGCCATCATGAATTCCCTGCCTATACAAGTTCTTAGAAAACAAACCATAATTGTAAGGGTACTGACTTTACTATTCGTCTTCTCCAGCTTAAGTGCCTGCGCCAATTTTAGCTGGAATCCCCTTAACTGGTTTGGCGGCGACGAAGAAGTAAACCCTCCTGTGGAACTACAAACAATTCAAGCTGAAGTGAGCTTGTGGACCGAGTGGAGTGTGAGTATTGGTAATGGACAAGGAAGTAATTACACGGAAATTACACCAGTCATTGATGGGGATCTGATTTTTGCTGCCAGTGAAGATGGTGATATCGCTGCTATTGGGACTAGTTCGGGTGATATACGCTGGCGTAAGCGATTGCGTACCGTGATTACTGGTGGAGTAGGAGCTGGAAGCGGCATAGTAATGGTGGGCACTCAGCAAGCCGAGATCGTAGTCCTAGATCAGATTACAGGAGATGAGCTTTGGCGTAAGTCAGTATCAAGTGAAGTTCTTTCCCCTCCACAGACCAATGGTGACGTAGTTGTTGCCCAGACCGTAGATGGCAAATTGTTGGCGTTGGACATTGAAGACGGCAATCAGCGTTGGATTTATGAAACCAATCTACCAGCATTAACGTTGCGGGGAACTAGTAGGCCTGTGATTACATCCTCGGGCGCGGTCATTGCTGGGTTCAGTAACGGCACACTGGTTGCGGTATCCGCTGCAGACGGCATCTGGCGCTGGGAAGAACGGGTAGCTGTCCCAGAAGGACAATATGATATTGATCGTGTGATAGACGTTGACGGTGATTTGTTACTCGATGGCAATCGCATTTTGGCCTCTAGCTATCAGGGTAATCTAATGGCATTTGATGTTGCTTCAGGGCGAATAGTCTGGGGTATGGAAGCCTCTAGTTATCATGGCCTTGACCGGGGATTTGGAAATATCTACTACTGTAACGATCGTAGTCATATTGTTGCTGTTCGAGACAATAGTAACGATATAGTGTGGGAGAATGAAGATCTGGCTTATCGAGCCATTACTGCCCCAACCGCAATAAATAACTATGTCGCCGTAGGAGACTTTGAAGGTTATTTGCACCTGCTCTCCCAGATCGATGGTCGGATCGTTGGCCGAACCCGCATAGATAATGATGGAGTCAGATCTAATCTTTTGGTCAAAGACGGCTGGTTGTACGCATATGGTAATAGTGGCAGGCTAACTGCGTTATCTTTGCGTTAGGTTTCACCCTTCCGCCGGAGACCATTCAAACAGGGTAATACCATGAGGCCAGTCATCGCTCTCGTTGGGCGCTCTAATGTAGGAAAATCTACTCTCTTCAATCGGCTGACCCGATCGCGAAGTGCCATCGTGGCGAACTTGCCTGGATTAACTCGTGACAGACAGTATGGCGAAGGGAATATAGACGGGAAGCCGTTTATAGCTATCGATACCGGGGGTATAAATACCACTGACGAAGGTATTGACCAGGAGATGACTTCCCAGTCCCTTCAGGCTATTGATGAAGCAACAGTTTGCCTGTTTCTAGTCGATGCCCGCGATGGCTTGACACCCGACGACGCTATGATTTTGGATTACCTGCGTAAGCAAAACAAGCATGACTACCTTGTAGTAAATAAAGTTGATGGTATGAATGAGGACGAGGCAGTAGCTGAATTCTATACGCTAGGCATAGCAAATGTTTTCCCTGTCACAGCAACTCAAGGTCGTGGTGTGAAAACTATGCTTGCTACGGTTCTCAATGAGTTTGGTGACTACAGAGAAGATGTTTGTTCTGAAAAAACAAGAGAAGGAATTAAAATTGCGATAGCAGGGCTCCCGAACGTGGGAAAATCCACCTTAGTTAATCGCATGCTAGGGGAGGAGAGAGTGGTTGTGTACGATCAACCCGGTACTACGCGCGACAGTGTTTATATCCCTTTTGAACGGCAAGGGAAAAAATATACTCTGATTGATACAGCAGGGATTAGACGACGGGGCAAGACTAAAGGGATGGTTGAAAAATTTTCCGTCGTGAAGTCTCTCCAGGCTATTGTGGATTCAAACCTTGTCGTGCTTATGGTTGATGCACAAAAAGGTATTGTGGAACAGGATCTTCACTTGTTAGGTTATATCATTGAAGCCGGACGAGCTATGGTAATTGTGGTAAATAAATGGGACGACATGGACAGGGAGAGAAAGGACAGGATCAAATCAGAAATTCATCGTCGGTTCACCTTTGTTGATTTTGCCAGAATTCATTTTATCTCTGCTCTTAATGGTACTGGGGTAGGAGGTTTATATAGATCAATACATGCTGCGTATAACTCAGCCCGCAAAAAGTTAACAACGAATCGATTGACCCAGGTACTGCAAGATGCCGTAGCTGACCACGCCCCGCCGATGGTGAATGGTCGTCGAATCAAATTGCGCTATGCCCATGCAGGGGGAAAGAACCCCCCTACTATCGTGATTCATGGAAAGCAATCGGAAAAACTCCCTAATCACTACAGTCGCTATCTAGAGAAAACCTTCCGAAAAAATTTAAAGTTAGTAGGCACTCCAGTACGTATCGAATTACGTAATGATGATAACCCTTACGTTAAGGGCGAAGAGCATCTTACTAACCAGCAGATAGCCAGGAAACGTAAGATTAAGAAAAATCGTAAATTCTTAAAAAGATAAAACTATGTCAGTCGGTATAAGTAATATTCGCAGGGCTGCTGCGCGTTTGCGAGGCGTAGCAGTTAAGACGCCGATTCTCCAGAACCGTCATCTCAATGAACTGGTAGGCGCAACGGTCTATATGAAGCTGGAGAGCCTGCAGCATATCGGTGCATTTAAGTTTCGTGGAGCCTACAACCGGCTATGTCAATTAGATGAATCACAACGTGCACTAGGGGTGGTTGCCTTCTCTTCTGGAAATCATGCGCAAGGAATTGCGTTGGCAGCAAAATTACTGGGCATTAAGGCCTCAATTGTCATGCCTACCGATGCACCAATTTTAAAATTGGAAGGAACAGAGCGGCTAGGAGCAACAATTCTGCCCTATGATAGGGCTACAGAATCGCGTGAGGATATCGCAGCAAATATAGCTGCGAGCACGGGAGCGACTTTGGTACCTGCCTTCGAGGATCTTGATGTCATTGCGGGGCAAGGTACTTGTGGGCTCGAGATTATGGAGCAGCTTGCCGCTCTAGATATTGTTGCTGATCAGGTCCTTACTCCCTGTGGTGGGGGAGGATTGTTAGCGGGGACCTCCACTGCAGTTAAGGCAATATCGGCTGCAACTAAGGTTTATGGCGTTGAACAGGAAAATTATGATGATCACTTGTTATCAAAGCGCACCGGTGAGCGAGTTAAAGTCGATGGTACTATGCCCACTATGTGTGATGCTCTGATGGCAACGACGCCGGGAGAAATTACTTGGTCGATAAATAGTAAAACCGTAGACGACTTCCTAGTTGTGAGTGAGGATAATATTGCACATGCAATCTCTTATGCGTTTCGTTACTTAAAACTGATAGTGGAGCCCGGGGGAGTGGTTGCCTTGGCCGCTTTGCTCGCTAACAAACTTGAAGTAAAAGACAAGACAGTTGCTATTGTTCTCTCCGGTGGCAATATAGACAGAAATACTTTTCTGCGTTGTCTGGAGCAGCATCCCTCACCCTAATAATTGCTAGTCATTGGACATATAGGAAGCTTCGACTTTGCTAACCAATGATCTAGACCTTGAGCATTTAACTTTATTTAATGCTGGGTTGGATAATCATTCAGCGGCAGTTTCTGAAGCTTTTTCAAATTCTTCGTTAACTGATTGAACGATTCGGCTTCGGGTAGGGCTGGTAAGCAACCGCCCGTTAATAAATACTGCGGGTGTGGAGCGGACACCCGAAGCGTTACCTCCTCGTTGATCACTGCGCACTTTTTGGACGATTTCGTCAGAATCCAGGTCGGCATTCAATCGTTCTACATCAAGATTCAGTTCTAACGCATAACTTTCAAATTCATCTTCTACCGTGGGTAGCCGGGCCCAAATGGTCTGAGTGGCGAACAAGTAATCGTGCATCTCCCAAAATTGTCCTTGTCTGGCGGCAGCTTCAGCATAAAGCGCTGCCGTCCATGAATGTTGGTGTGATACGGTGATAGGGAAATGCCTAAAAATAAGGCGAGCTTTGTCACTAATACTCGGCCAAAGTCGCGTCATAGTTTGATGTTCAGTAGCACAAGCAGGACACTGAAAATCTGCATATACTACGATGGAGACCGGGTTATTTATCTGACCACGAATATGGTCGTTTTCAACTATTTCCACTGGCGAATAGGTTGGGCCTTGGTTGTAAAGTGTATAACCAACAAAGAAAAGTAGTATGGGGGCAACACCGAACAACGCTATTTTCATCATGAGTTGCCTTGTCTGTACACGTTGTTTAGCAGCCCGTTGTTTTTGGTCTTTTATCTTTCTTTGCTGCTCTCGTTTGCTCATCTTCAATTATTTCCTGCGTCTAATTTTTAATTTATATACTTGAGAATCCTTCATTTATTTTAGGATAGCTTGGATTCGGACTCCTAACTGGTTTTGTGGGAGCTGTAAGAGTATAACCTTGTAAATCAAGTAGAAACACACCATTTAGCGAATGAACCGAATAACTTAGTATTGGAGCACTTTAGTTAAGGCTTCAATCTAATAGCAATAGAGAAGGGTCTACCCTTGTATTGTTCAGGTTAATACTCCAGTGTAGGTGTGGTCCGGTAACCCTTCCTGTTTGTCCGACTTTACCTATCTGGGTACCTGTATCCACCATGGAGCCAGGCTCGACATCGATAGTGTTCATATGGCAATAAAGACTTATAAGTCCGTGGCCATGATCTAGGATAATGGTGTTGCCGTTAAAAAAATAGTTACCGGTACTTAGGATCATCCCAGGAGCAGGCGCATAAATCGGGGTTCCTTCATCAGCAGCGATATCTAAACCCGAATGAGGGTTGCGCGGTTGGCCATTGAAATAACGCTTGAGTCCGAAGGAACTACTTCTCACACCGGTTACAGGTGCCTGCATGGCGAAAACAGGTGTTAGATCTTCATTCCAGCTGGAAAAAGCTCGATTCATCTCATTACTTTCCCGATTGATTCTAACCATATCTTCAGTGTTAGGATTAACTTGGCGTTCATTAGATATAGTGATATGTTGTTCAACATATTCCTTGTCTTTGACGAAAAATTGCAATAACTCCCGCTGACCATTTACTAACTCAAGTGCGAATTGATGGGAACCGAGATTAGCGTTGAGAGGGATGCCGATGATTGCGTATTGGTTTTCGTTGTAATTAGCCAGTAATATCCGTTCTTCGCGATAACTTCCACTTATCGCGTTTACACCCGTAGGAATAATTGCGATACCTCCAGGCACCATAGAAGATTGGGGCAGGCTGCTCACTGTTAAGTCGGCTGACGCAAAGTGGGGTGCCATTAGAAGTACCCCAGCTGATAAAAAAGTTTTAAGTCTCGGTAGGCCCAACCTACGATTCCTCGCTTAAAGTTAATTTCACAGTGGAGACAATACGGCCTTTTGCTAACTGTGAGGTAATCTCACTACCTATTTTAACATCATTGCTTTGGCGTATTAATTCCATATTGGCATTGTAGGTGATGCTATAACCGCGAGAAAGCGTATTAAGCGGACTAACAGTTTCTAAGCCCCGGCTTAACTCACTAAGTTTGGCCTGACGAATCTGTATTTGAGTCAGCGAGGATCGGGTCATTGACTTCATTCTGGTCCTCACTTCCTGGAGTGACTGTCTGATCCATGATAGAGGCGAGTTAAGTTGCAGTCCACGCTTCCGCTGCAATAAATCGGCTCGCTGCAAGGCAATTCGGTTACGTATTGCGAATTGCAGTTGTCCTTCAAAGCGATCGAGTTTCTGAGCGTGTTCTTGAAGTCGCCGGTCGGGTCGTTTTAGCTGTTTATACAGCCAAGCAAGTGTCTTATCGGCTCCCTGAAGCAGCGACTCAATAGTACGCTTAAATTGTTGCAAGTAACCTTCCAGAATTTCTAAGTACTCGAATTGGGAGGGGCTCAACTGTTCGGCGGCGGCGGAAGGAGTTGGTGCCCGCAAGTCGGCCACAAAATCTGCTATTGTAAAATCGGTCTCGTGACCCACAGCGCTGGTTATGGGCAGATCACTGGCGAAAATAGCATGTGCTACATCCTCTTCATTAAAAGGTTGCAAGTCCTCCAGTGAACCCCCACCGCGGCTGACGATAAGCGCTTGCAAACCGAGCGTGTCACGCAAACGGTTTGCAGTTTCAATACCATTTACGATTTCCTGCTTCGCTTCATCACCTTGCACAGAGACGGGGAATAACGTGATGAGGGTAGCAGGAAAGCGGCGTTTAAAGACGCTAAGTATGTCTTGTATAGCAGCCCCGGTAGGAGAAGTAATTACACCGACGTGGTTGTAAAAGGAATGAACTTCTTGCTTGGCGTTTTCATCAAATAGGCCCATAGCCTGCAGTTTTAACTTCAGCTCCTCAAATGCCAGGCGCAAAGCTCCATCACCTGAATCTTCCATGGAATCTGCTATTAGCTGGTAGTCACCTCGGCCTTCATAAATACTTAGCCGACCACGCACGATAATTTGTTTCCCATTCTGGGGGTTGAAGCGTACCAATCGATTTCGATTGACGAACATGGCGCAACGAATTTGTGAAGTCTTGTCCTTGAGGGTGAGGTACCAGTGACCGGATGCAGGAGTTGCGAGATTGGAGATCTCACCTTCTACAATTACTGATGAGAAGTGGTCTTCCAGTAGTGATTTTGCCTTGCGATTCAGAGTAGTGACAGAGAGTACTGTTTCACCTGAACTTTGTGGCGGTCGACGAGCTTCCTCTTTAAAACCTTGCATGTTCACAGTCTACCTCAGTTGCAATGTAAACTATATGTAGAAATAGGTTGGATTAAGAGGGATATCTTAATTATCGGAATTACAGGAATTATTAAGTCGTTATTTTATGAAATCTTGAAAGCAATGCTGTAGTCGTAACGTTAGCTGTAACATTAGCAGTAGTAATGAACATGTCCACGATCAGATCTACGGCTATTAATATTCCGATGCCTTCTACTGGGAGCCCGAGGGAAGTGTAGATTGGGGCCATCATCAGCAATCCACCGCTAGGAATCCCGGGTGAGTAAAAGCTGAGCAGACCTATTGCGAGGGCAATAGCGCTCAGGTCAACAAAGGTTAGTTCGATGTTATATAACCTGGCAATAAAATAAGTACCTGTGGTTCGAGCTAGAGGTGATGCAAATTTGAAAAGGGTTACGGCAATAGGGAGCACTACACCTGTTAATTTTTCGGAAATACCGAGAGCCTCGGTAGCTGTATATGTTGCTGGTAGTGCTGCCAGTGAGGATCGTGTGCTGAATCCGATCGCCTGAGCTGGGGCGAGAGCTTTGGCGAATTTACCCAGAGGCAAACCAGCGCCAAAAAAGGCTAGTGGATACAGCAGCAGGATTAGGAAAACGATCAGGCTGCATGCGATAAAAATAAACGATCCTAATAGAGTGATAGTCGACACTCCGACGGTGGCTGAAAGAGAGAAGACAAGGGCAAAGATACCTATCGGAGCCACTGACATGATCCAAGTTATCAGAATGAGCATGGCTTCCTTTATTCCTGTGAAGAAATGCACGACGATCTCTCGCTTTTGGTCATCAATCTGTAAAAGAGCTAAAGCGAATAAGCTAGTGAAAACTAACAATTGTAATATGGAACCGTCGACAGCGGCTGAGAATGGGTTTACAGGAATTAGAGAGACCAACCAGTCTCTGAATGGCGGTAATCCAAGTTCGGTATCAAACCCTCTGGCAGTGCTTTCTAAGAGCTCTTGGCTGGCTGATGGTTCTATTTCCAACAAAGCAATCAAAGGAGGAGCGGCAATAAGAGCGAGAAGCGCGGAGACCAAGGTCATGAAAATAAATAGTCCGATTGATTTGACTCCTAAGAGTGCAACCTGACTTCCGTTGTGTTGATCGGCTATCGCAGTGAGTAATAAAGCCATTAGAAGTGGAATTACCGTCATGCGGATAGCATTCACCCACAAGGTCCCAACAGGATCAATAAGTGCTGGCAGAAAATCTAGAACAGGGGGCTCTGATAATGAGTAACCAATACCACCGACTAATCCAAAAATCAGCGCTAGTAAAATTTTCGTTGAAAGATTCATGTGGTAAGGATTAGCTTCGTAGGCGAATGACTGATCGCCATCCCCACCAAGCGCTCGTTTGTTTAGTTTAACTTAAAGACGTAGAGAGCGTTATGGCCATCTGGGCTCACTAGTTCTGGAGCTAGGAAGCTACCGATACGCCAGGGGCTACCTCCTTGTCGACCTGCAGTTATGGCAATGTATTGCTCTCCATTAATTGCATAACTAATGGGGAAGCCCTGTACGGAAGTAGCTAATCGGGTACGCCATAATTCCTCACCGGTGTCAATGTCATAGGCATGTACGTAGCGATTATAATCGCCGATAAACAACAATCCGCCAGCTGTGGAGAGAGCTGCGGTAAGAAAAGGAGCACGCTGTTCTAAACTCCATTTTTCATCTAGAGTTTCCACATCAAAGGCGGCAAGTTTACCGAATTCGCCGTTGGAGCCAGGCATCTCCATCCAGACTCGGTCTGCTAGCGTGCCTCCGGAACCTACTTCAAATGTTGACTCACGGGGTGACATTTCCATGCAGGACTGACTAAGAGGAATGATCAGTTGTCGCGTTGGGGGGTGATAACTGGAGGATTGCCAGTTGTGACCGCCCGCAGTAGACGGGCAGACGGACAGCCATTCCCCGATTTGCATATTCCGGATATCGTCCCTATAACGTACCTGACCTGTTTCCAGGTTTACTTCTGAGAACACATTTTGAAACACGGTTTGCTTTAGTCCTTGGAATTCTCCCGTGCGTCGGTCCAGTTTCCACAATATGCCACTCTTACCAATTGTGAGAAGGTAGGGTTCATCTATAATGTCGACTAGCACTTGCTCGAAAGCTTCATCCATGTCCAAAGATTCACCGGGTACATGCTGGCGGTACCACACAATATCTCCATTGTCAGGATCAATTGCTAGCGTTGAATTGGTATACAAGGCGGCATCGTCGGTTGTTAATCCACGGCTCGCAGCCATCCAGGGTTTGGCCTGAGCGACGCCGAAGAAAACCAGCCCCATATTTGGGTCCCAACTGCCGGTTATCCATACATCACCTCCACCGCGGTATTCGACTGGTAAACTACCCCATGTTTCGTCTCCTAGTTCGCCAGGTTGGGCAATAGTATAGGTTCGCCATAACTCCTCGCCTGTCCGCGCATCGTGACCGGTAATAAAACAGCTATCTTGGAAGAAGCGGGTGCATCCAGTGATACCGTTAATTACCTTACCGTCTGCCACGATAGGTCCACTGGTATTGGAGTAACCTTTCGTTTCATCTGCAATTTCCACGTCCCATCTAACAGCACCGGTTCGGGCGTCCAGAGCGACTAGGTGGGCATCCGTAGTGGCGACATAGATCATGTCTTCCCACATCGCTAGTGTACGAAGGTGTCCGCCTCGACGACCGCCATCAGGAAACTGCCGACGATATTCCCATAACAAAGTGCCATCGCTTCCATCCAGAGCTTGTACTACATTTCCGAAGTTGGGAATGAAGATGATCCCATTTTTAACCAGAGGGGCAGGTTGGCTCCTGCCAGATTCCATACCCCACACCCAGGCGAGACTTAGATTGGTTACATTCTCTTTGCTGATTTGATCGAGCGGGGTGAACCCCTGGCTGTAAGGAGTTCTTCGCCAATAGGTCCAATCGGCCGGGTTAGGACTTGTTAGCTCCGCGGTCGAAACATTCTGAAAGTCAGTCACCACGCGAAAAGAGCGAGTTATGGCGCGATCAGATTGGTAAACAGTTGCGATTTCAGGTACTGAATTACGTGTTCCTGGAGTGGGTATAGTCCCTGCTATTCCAGGCACTGGAGAACGCTGATCCTGTTGAGTAGCCAAGTTGTCACTGCTGCCCAGAAATACCACAGAAAAATTACTAGCTGTTAGCTCATTCGAACTCTCTTGAATATTGTTCGCACGTAACAGAAACGCGATTATTTGTAGGTAACTGGTGTCATCTAAGGAGCCTGGCGATTGCGGAGGCATGGTGCGGCGCAACAAATCCAGCAATTCATCAACACCTCGGTTGGTCCAGTTGGTTCTGAAATTAGTGTCGTTTAGTGAAGGGGATTCGAATGAGCCCTGTAGGCCAGCAAGATGGCACGCAGCACAATTTTGTTGATACAGGGTATCGCCCACAGTGGCCTGAAAGGGCGTGTAACCAGCTTGCAATAGTTGCTGGCCGTTTACCGATAAAGGTACCAGTAAACAGGTCAGCAAGAGACAACGGAAGCGCATAGCTTTGTTCGCGTCAGCGATTAATTTAGACGCAGCGTTTCCTGCTGGGCCCTTCGCTCAGCGGTGGCCTGCACATACTGCTCTTCGTTTATGTAGGTTATACCTACCCAGGCATGGCTCATTTCATCGACGCCGCGCCTGCCGAACACCACCCACTGCTCCGGATCCGGATTAATGGGATTATTTACAGTGTTATCAAATACTGAGCTGAATTGCAGAATTGTACCGGCTGGCAAGAGCGGTTTTTCATCGTCTCCATATATGTACGCGATCTGCCAGTTATGGTCGTACTTATTAACCTGGCTTAGTACCTCTTTAGTGCCATCAGGATAGATAGCCTCCATCGTCATAACTTTGCCTCGCATATGTAGGTGTGGACGATAGCTATGAATAATGGCCGGAGAATCCAGTCTATGGGTGCCCTGCAATACCTGGTAACCGTGCGGTGGGATCACGATATCCTGCCCGCGCGCCATTCCCTTCAATCCATCTACACGAAACATCGTCTCACCACGAGTTTCAAATTCAGGTTGCTGACCCTTGGGATAAAACCATAGGCCAACCTCAACTACATCATCTTGTCCTGAAGCACCTACAGGGAAATAATGTAGGTTCCAGGCGATGCGTCCATTGGGCGGAACGCGCATACCTGTACCTTCTGGAAATCTTTCCCAGGATTTGCCTACTCCGTAACGCGCTAGCGCTACCTGGCGTCTTTCACCTTCAGGAATTAGTACTGCATGGCCGTGATGAACCACCTTCTTACCTAGAGGGTAGGAAGGTTTGAATTCGGCAGCTCTTAGGAAACGTTCTTCTTCGAGGCCCTCGAACGGAACATCCGGTGTCCACCACTGATCTTGACCGTTGGCAATCACGTCAAAGGGTTTTGATTTTATGACAAGATCCGGCGGTCCAAGTTGGTCGGCTAACTGCCAGTCTTTGCCAGTGGGAATATCGATCGGAGCCGGCAAGTCCGCAGGATCTCCCTCTAGGGAGCCTGCTTCAACCCATGCCGTGATCATTGCGATCTGCTTATCACTCAGAGAATTGTCATTCTTATAGCTCTGGATTCCGATGGTAGGATCCAGATGCCAGGGCGGCATGATTCGCTTGCTGGTTCTATCCTGTATCAATGAAGCAAAGGGACGTACTTGATCATAGTTCATCAGAGGCATGGGCCCGATGCCGTTTGGATTGTGACAGCTTTGACATTTTTGCTGCAGAATCGGTGCAACATCTCTTGAATAAGTCGGAGCATCCTGCCCGAAAGCAGGTAATACAAATGTCAGCAGGAAAATATTTACTTTGAAAGAAAATAGATATCTAGAACGAATCATGCGCGGCTCCTATTTAGTTGCTCACGTTGACGTGAAAATAAGCGTTCGTATGACAACAGTAAAACTCGAATGCAGCGATATTGTCGATGGTTTGCATACGCACGACATACTCACCGGGTTCGTTAAATGTAGTCTGAACTTGGGTTAAACCGATTGAAGTTTCTACCTGGTATTCTTTTTGATCAAAATTCACTTTACCCGGACCGCTGTGATGTGACCAACCTACCCACACCTCCTCATTTGGGTGTTCAATCCACGCAGTTAGCGTGAGAGTTTCTCCGACTATCGCGGCCATTGGCTGCGGTGTATGAATCCCGGTACGGCCACGTATATTTTGACCGTTTGCTGACAGCTTTACTAGAGGCGCTAAGTTACCACGGCCATGGGAGGTAGGTTCATCAAGCACATAAGGTGCTATTAGTTTTCCAGGTACGCTTAGTGTTTGACCATTACTAGTCAGCGTCCAGGTAATTCTTTCATCTAGCCCAAAATCTTCCGGTACTGTCACGGTAAAGGCACAGAACACATGACGATAACGTGGTGGCAAGGGGTCGAAGTGCGTTGGCAACCAAGCACTGAAACGGTCATCACTCAAATGGTTGTCTTTACCGAGGCGAATATCAACAGCTTGTTTCCTGTTCATATTGAAGTAGCTAAAACACATAGTGTTAGTGCCGTCTTCATTGGGATACCAACCATCGTATAGAGGAATAACAGGTTGCCCGTGATCACGAATGACTTCAGCTGACCAGGACTGTTGGGACAAATCGATTTGCTGGGCGCTAGTCACCGCTGCAATAGCGGTCGAGCAAACGACAAGGAAGATATTGGCTGGCGATAATTTCGGCATCTGCGTTTGGCTCTTCAAAAGCCCCTAATCCTAGTGATATTACTGCAAATTCAATGAGATGTCTCTCATTCGTACAATGTGTGAGAACCACAGCAACATAGCTGATGGGTAGGAAATTCCATGCTAGACTCGATGTAACCTTGTACATAAACAAACAATTTATTTAGTTTCTACAGTCAAAATAATGAGCTAATCATGACAAATATCCTGATACGCATCCTGTTTCTGCAGTGCTTGTTCTCCAGTTCAGCCTTCGCCCAATACGGAGCGCCAGACGGTCAGTGGCCAACGTATGGAGGCGATCTGGGGCATACGCGCTATTCAGCTTTAGATCAGATTGATGCTAGCAATTTCTCAGATTTGGAGGTTGCTTGGCGCTTTAAGACGGATAATCTTGGCCCATCACCTGAGTATCGGCTTCAGGCTACCCCATTAATGGTGGACGGTACTATTTACACGACAGCGGGAACACGTCGCGCCGTTGTTGCCCTGGATGCTCAAACTGGCGAACTGCTTTGGAAATTTGGCATTGATGAGGGAGAACGGGGCGCATTCGCGCCACGCCAGCTATCAGGTAGAGGTCTAGCTTTTTGGCAGAATGAAGATCAATCCAAGGTTATATACGTTACACCAGGCTACCAAATGGTGGCCCTGAATGCAGACTCCGGACAGCCCGTGGCTGACTTCGGAAATAATGGTGTAGTAGATTTGAAGCAGAACGCTGATCAACAGATAGATCTGGTTACGGGAGAAATAGGTTTACATGCCACTCCCATTGTTGCAAAAGACGTAATTATTATCGGAGCGGCCCATCGCACTGGGGGTAATCCCCGTAGCCGCGAGAATGTGAAAGGCTACGTCCGTGGCTTTGACGTGCGCACAGGGGAAAGGCTTTGGATCTTTCACAACATACCGTTGCCAGGAGAGTATGGCAACGAATCCTGGCTAGACGATTCGAGTTCCTATACAGGCAACACGGGAGTATGGGCTCAGATATCTGTTGATCTTGAACTGGAAACTGTTTATTTGCCTGTCGAAACCGCCACTGGAGACTACTATGGAGGTTACCGCCCAGGCGACAACCTTTTTGCAGAATCATTGTTAGCGGTTGATCTGCATACTGGTGAGCGTAAGTGGCATTTTCAACTAGTACACCATGGAATCTGGGATCACGATATTCCATGTGCACCGATACTGGCAGATGTGATGATTGATGGCCAATTACGTAAGATTGTTGCTCAACCTACCAAGCAAGCTTTTCTTTATGTTTTCGATCGGGTCACCGGTGAACCTATATGGCCAATTGAGGAGCGAGCAGTTGAGATCGGCGATGTACCTGGCGAGTGGTATTCACCTACCCAACCGTTTCCAACTAAGCCGCCCGCATATGATCGCCAGGGTGTAACGGAAGATGACCTAATCGACTTCACTCCCAGATTAAAGGCAGAGGCTCTCGAAATAGCCAGCTGGTATAAGCTTGGTCCTATATTCACTCCACCTGTGGTAAGTAATATAGATGGTCCACTTGGAATATTGATGGCACCAGCTACCGGGGGCGGAACTAACTGGCCAGGAGGTTCATATGATCCGGAGACTAATATCCTTTATGTATCGTCAAATAGCTCAGTGACAGGGCTCGCAGTTGTGCCACCGTACCCAGGCCAATCGGATATGGCTTATATTCAAGGTAATGCAGCAACAGGACCACGGACGTCCGGGGGAGCGGGTTCTTCTGCAGGAGGAGGTCGCACTGATTTTAGCCCTGCCCAGCGCCAACGACCCCAATCGAGTAGGGGAACTCCACCAATCGGAATAAGGGTTCAAGGGCTACCTCTGCTCAAACCCCCTTATGGCACTATTTCCGCTATAGACTTAACAGAAGGGACAATAGCGTGGCAAATACCACATGGTCAAACGCCTGACAGGGTTGCCCAGCACCCTATGCTGGAGGGCATTGATTTACCGCGTACTGGTCAGAATGCATCGGTGGGTACGCTAGTTACCAAGACGTTGCTAATTGCAGGCGAAGGGGAACTGACAGTTGATGAGAATGGAGTTAGACGTGCAATGTTAAGGGCTTATCATAAGGCAACAGGTACTGAGGTTGGAGCGGTGGCATTACCTGCGCCACAGAGTGGTTCGCCTATGACTTACATGCTTAATGGTGAACAGTATATTGTGCTTGCTATTAGTGGTGGCGGGTATTCGGGCGAGTTAATAGCTCTTAGACTGTAATCAGCTACCCAGAGGTGATTAGAAAGATCGAAGATTTGAGAAAAGTTTGACTTGAGTTGTTCAGCATTAATCAATTTCAATTACTATTTTCCCGCGGGTTCTTCTGGTTTGACTTTGTTCATGGGCCAGCGGAGCCTGTTCAAGAGGAAACCGATAACTCACGATAGGATTAATTATACCATTTTGAATTAACCCACCTATTTCGGATAGCTGCGGTGAATTCGGTTGCACGAGTATTGATGTGGCACGCACATTTCGGGAGGGATTTCTGCCTTCTGATGTTAGACCTACAATAGAAACTAGAATACCTTCTTCCTTTAGAATTTGCAGAGAGCGTACTTGCGTATCGCCTCCAATCGGATCTAATACAACATCTACGTCACTGGCAAAGTCCTCGAAGTTTTGCGTGCGATAGTCCACAGGAACATCGACACCAAGTTCTCGCAAAAAATCATGATTGTAGTCGGAGGCGGTGGCAATAATTCGTGCACCTCGCCATCTGGCGAGTTGAACTGCTATTGAACCAACGCCACCGGCACCAGCATGAATGAGAATCGTCTGGCCCGGTTGCAGTTTAGCTACCTCGAATAATGCTTGCCAGGCAGTCAGCGCTACCAATGGTATAGCGGCCGCCTCCGCATGAGTTACCCGCGCTGGTTTAAGGGCAGCTTCATTTTCGAGGACGATGGTGTACTCTGCGTACGTTCCGCCGCGACGCAGGTTCACCATGGCAAAGACCTCGTCATCCACTTCGAATTCCTCCACTCCAGGGCCAATCGCTGTTACCGTGCCGCTGAGGTCAAATCCCGGCACATAGGGAAGTGATGCACCAGATAATCCTCCGGCTCGGCCCGATCTTATTGATGTGTCAACAGGATTCACGGCCGCTGCATGTACGCGAACCAGCAGTTCGCCTGGTCCAGGGACAGGTATTGGAACTTCTTGAACCCGCAGGACTTCAGGATCACCAAATTCCTGAATTTGGATGGCTCTCATGTTAGAGAGGCTTTGTGCGTGACCGCTTAAGGCTAGAAAAAGACAAGTGAAGAGTAAGGAAATACGCATTTGAGAAAAGTCCTTAAACAGAAATAAAAGGAGTATGCAGATTCCTCAGGATTGATGGCAAGCGTTTCCTGCGTGGAAATAAGAATTCCGTCCGGTATTTCCGTGTTTGCAGCGTTTTTGGCACTCTGATACCTTTCCTGCTTGGATTTGTAAGTCCGTTAGTTAACAGGACCAGAAATGAGCAAAAATGACGGTACAGGTGGCTCGGTTAGTCGTCGAACACTGATAAAGATGGGCATCGTGACAGGTATCACCGTCCCCATGCCAGCGCTTAGCCAGCCGCCAAGTAGGATGCGACCCCAATTGGGTGATCTTATGGTATTCGATGAGGGACTCAACATTGGTGAGGTGATAAGACCAGAAATGTTGGAACTCAACCAGCAACCGGTTTCGGCTCTGGCAAAGGATCCCGAGACAGATACCCTGCGAGACGGTTCCCGCCTCAATCGAGTCATGATTACCCGTATTGATACTAGCAAAATGACCGAGCGATACCGTGATAATACTGCGGATGGAGTTATTGCTTATTCTGCGATCTGCACGCACACTGGTTGTGATGTTATTAATTGGGATGACGACGAATTACGTATGGCCTGTCCGTGCCATGAATCTCAATTTGATATCTATGATGGAGGTAGAGTAGTCGGTGGGCCAGCACCTCGGCCACTTGCTATGTTGCCATTAGAAATTGTCGATGGATTTGTGAGGGTAGCTGCTTCGTTTCGAGGACGGGTTGGCTTCACCCAGCAGTTCTAGCTAAAAGGAAAACAAGAAGAGGAAGTTCCATGTTGAGTTTAATGAAAAAAATAGTTTTGGGAAGTGGGCTCCTGCTTTGGACTAGTGCCAGCTTCGCTCAGTCCCTGCCTCCGTATAACCCAGTAACCCAGGAGAGACTGCTTAACCCTGAAGAGAGTAATTGGTTAATGTATCGTGGCACGTATGATGCGCACGGCTATAGCACGCTAGATCAAATTAGCATAGAAAACGTTGACGAACTCGAAATGGTATGGAGCTTCTCAACTGGGCTTAGAGAGGGACATCAGGCCCCACCGATTGTAAATGATGGCTATATGTACGTCAGTACACCACAAAATCACATCATCGCATTGAATGCGCGAACCGGGGATTTAATCTGGAGATACGTGCGGTTTCTGCCCGATGACCTCCAGCAACTACATCCTACTAACCGTGGTGTCGCGTTATATGAGGACCGTGTTTATCTAGCGACCGTGGATGCATACTTGGTTTCTTTGGACGCTTTAACTGGAGACGTAATCTGGGAGCAGGCGGTTGAAGATTATTACAATGGTTATTATATGACCATGGCTCCGCTGATTGCTGATGGCAAGGTAATGGTAGGTGTGTCGGGTGGTGAACTGGGTATACGGGGATTTGTAGCGGCTTACGATGCGGTTTCAGGCGAACAGGCCTGGAAGACCTATACGATTCCAGCGCCGGGTGAGCCGGGTTCTGAGTCCTGGCCAGGTGATTCATGGCAAACCGGAGGAGTACCTGTTTGGGTAACCGGTTCTTATGACCCTGAGTTAAACCTATCATACTGGGGTACCGGAAATGGGGGACCTTGGATGGGTGATACTCGACCGGGAGACAATCTTTACGCAACTTCCGTTCTTGCTCTCGATGTCTCTACTGGTGAGCTAGAGGGGTATCACCAGTATCACTGGAATGACTCCTGGGATTGGGATGAGGTCTCAGCTCCTCTATTGATTGATTTTCAACGAAATGGGCAAACGGTCAATGGAATGATTCATCCAGGTCGAAACGGCTACTTGTGGTTTCTCGAGCGAGATGCCAACAGTATAGGTTTTGTTGATGCCAATCCCTATGTGTACCAGGATGTTTTCACAAGCCTTGATCCGGTTACAGGTAGACCTGAATATGACATGAGTAAGAAACCGGGTACCGGGTACGAGGCAACTTTCTGTCCTTCACTTTGGGGCGGTAAGGACTGGCCACCAGCAGCATTCAGTCCCAAAACACGATTATTATATATTCCTGCCAACGATAACGTCTGCTCTATTATGATTGGAGAAGAAATCGAGTATCGACCCGGCAGGCAGTTCGTTGGTCGTGGGCCATCCGAAAATGGTGGGTTTATGATTAGGCCCGGTACGAATCATATAGGAGAATTGCAGGCATGGAATGTGGACACCGGCGAACGTGTTTGGACTACAACATTTCCTGATCAGAACTGGGGCCCGGTTCTAGCTACAGCTGGTGACCTAGTGTTCATGGGTGGCACCAATGATCGCTACTTTCGAGCCTTCAACGCTAATACTGGTGACGTTTTGTGGGAACAGAGGGTTAATTCAGGGGTTAATGGAGTACCGGTTAGCTATACTTTAGATGGCAAGCAGTATATAGCCGTTCAGGCCGGCTGGGGCGTTGATGCTGAACGGGAACAGAACTTGTTGAATCTTGTAAGAGGAGAGTCCCATACGGTCCCGCAAGGGGGCACAATATGGGTTTTCGCGTTATCTGATTAGCTGCTAGTCGATGCAATGATAGGTTGCGCTGAGATTTCGCTTCCTGTTAGCTATGTTTACTACTTTTTATAGACCAGCTTACCGTTTATATAGGTTTGTTCCACCTCGATATCCATAATACGTTCGGGATCGATAGTGAGTATATCATCTGACAAAACGATCATATCTGCGAACTTGCCAGGTTCCAGAGAACCTTTAACATCTTCCTCGAAGTTGAGATAAGCGCCGGTTAAAGTGTAAGCGCGAATTGCTTCTTCTATGGTAATAATTTCATCAGGGCCATAAACCTGTCCGCTCATGCCTTTTCGAGTAACCGCGGCATATAGTCCGACCATTGGTCCGATAGGCAGTATATCACTGGAAATAGCTACGGTTACGCCATGTTCCATGGGAGAGCGGAGGGGATTGTTATGATCCAGTCTCCAGCCGTCCAGGTTTGCCGCGTAACGACCTTCAAGCGTATAAGTGAAATTGGGCTGTTGGGTAATGTGGATGTCATGCTCAGCCATCAACTCCATCGTTAGATCGGGTGGACGCATGGAAAAATGATTTAAATAATGACGATGGTCTTCGCGAGGGTTGCGCTCTAGAGCATCGGCCAGTGTATTTACTACCAGCACAATAGCTGCATCGCCAATTGCATGGATACCCATTTGCCAGCCAGCATCATGAATTTCGTTCAAATGAGCGATCAGATCATTCTCCGGCATGTTGAGGTAGCCCCGGTAATCACCTTGATTAACATAGGGCTCTAGGGTGTACGCAGCAGGCCCGGTGAAGCCTCCATCAGCAAATACCTTGATAGGGCCTATCTTGAGAAAATCGGTCCCGTTTGCCACCCGTGATTTGACTTCGGCAATCGCTTCGGGATCGAACCACTGAAACTGGATGGCAGATCGCGGTAGGGGTAACGCGGCGGTTTCATAAAGTTGCTCCCACATAGCGTACTCCCGTGGTGCTTTTGAGGCATCGGTAATACTGGTAATGCCTTTGCTGAGCAGAGCATTCAGATTGATTTCCAGACTAGCTATGAGTTCGTCATAAGTTGAATCGGGAACAAGTCGGCCTACAATGTTTTGACGTTCCCGTATGATGCCGGTAGCCACTCCATTTTGATCTCTCTCTATAACACCACCTTCAGGATCGGGAGTGGAATTTGTAATCTCGGCCAAAGTTAACGCAAGCGTACTTACCACGGCGCTGTGTCCTCCAGCTCGGGTAAGAGTAACGGGATTGTTGGGTGCAGCTTCATCCAAATCTTGTCTTATTGGTCTTCGTCCTTCGATTAACTCGTCTTCCGACCAACCGTAGCCAGTGACCCATTCACCCTCACCGAGTTCATTGGCCTTAGCACGTATTAAACTCTGTATTTCTGTAATTGAACTAACATCACCCAATTCAATATATCGTTGGGGTCGACCACGGATATGGGTGTGGGAATCAATAAAACCCGGCATCAAAGTTTTGCCTTCAAGATCGACAGTTAGCTCTGACTGGTATTTGTCGAGCAAGGACTCTGTCCCAGTTGCAACGATTCGGCCTCCATCAACCGCAACAGTATTCTGGATGGAGAAATTCTCGTCGACGGTGATAATTTTGCCATTGGTCAGGATTAGATCAACCGAGGTAGTATCCGGAGAAATCGTTTGGTCCGGTTCGGATTGCCCGCAGCTAAGCAATGTTGCTGTCAGTATAAGTAAATAGCCGATTCTCACTATATCTTTCATTGTCTCGCTCTCGCTCTTGTTACTAGTTCTCTAGAAGCCCCGATGCATGAACGTGGTCCATAGTATCTTCCAGGGCCAGTTTAAATTTGTCGACCATCTCGTCCACTTGATCTTCCTTAACAATGAGTGGAGGGCAAAAGGCAAGCGAGTTTCCAGCAACCGCGCGGATTAACAGCCCGTGCTCCTGACTCGCTTGCTTGGCATAGGCCCCCACGCTGCCATCCTTAAAGCTTTGCCCGGTCTTCTTGTTTGCGACTAATTCCACAGCTCCTATCAGCCCCTTGCCTCGCACCTCTCCAACGAGAGGATGATCCGCGACTTCCTTTAGCTTAGCCTGCATGCGTTCACCCATTTTAGCAGCGTGCAGGAACAGATTTTCCCGCTCGTAGATCTCCAGGGTTTTCAGAGCTACTGCGCAGGCAGCAGGGTGCCCTGTGTACGTATACCCATGACCGAATATACCAACTTCGGAACTCGGTTCTACCATCGCCTGGTACATAAAATCAGGAATGATGGAAGCACTTATGGGTATATAAGCAGAGGATAATTGCTTTGCAAGTGTCATCAGTTGAGGGTGGAATCCCATGGTATTGCATCCGAAATCATTGCCTGTGCGACCAAAACCACAGATTACCTCGTCACTCCAGAATAGGATGTCATATTTCGTTAGTAGATTTTCTACTTCCCGAAAGTAACTGTCAGGAGGCACGATAACTCCACTGGCTCCCCCGACCGGTTCCGCGATGTAGGCTGCTATTGTTTCTGGGCCTTCGGCAAGGATCAGCTTTTCGAGATTTTCGATGAGGCGGGCACAAAATTGACTTTCAGACTCGCCCTCCAATTTGTTGCGGTAATAGTGTGGTGATTGGGTACGGATAATACCCAATTCATCTACGGGGATACTGAAATGAGTGTGCATGACTGGCAATGCTGTAAGTGCCGCTGCCGCCAGCGTCACCCCATGATAAGAAGGCTCCAAGGTTATTATTTTTTTCTTTTGTGGTTCACCTGTTACATTGAAATAGTAACGGAGCATTTTCATGTGCGAATCATTCGCTTCACTCCCGGAATTAGCGAAAAACACCTTGCCGTTTTCGATAGGCGTCATGCCGGTTAGCTTTTCTGCTAAATCGATTACTACCTGGTGAGTACGACCACCAAACATGTGGGAGTAGGAAAGAGTTCGTAACTGCGTGGTTAAGGCCTCGATTAGTTCTTCGTTTCCATACCCTAGTGAAGCGCACCACAATCCGGCGAGTCCTTCTAGATACTTTTTACCTTTTTTGTCAAAGACATAAATACCTTCTCCGCGGACTATATTCAATTCTTCTACATGCTTGAGGTTAGTGATGGGGTAGATTACAGAAGTCATGCCAGGGCCCCTTGCTTTAACTAGTTAAAATACCGTATGAACAGACTCACGATTCTAAGCGATCAGGGGTGGCTGGGGAAAGTGTCAATAAAAAAAGGGGAGGCTAGAAACTCTCCCCTTTTGAGCTATAGCAATAGAATTATTCGCGTGCTTGCAACCACCAATTCATGGTAGTGGTCACTAGTTCGGCTGCATCTTGTTGTACGAAGTGGTTAGCGGTTGGTACGGCCACGATAGTGGTATCCGCGTCGTTCCAGTCCCAAGTATTATTCAATCCATCGGAATGCAGCGCAGTGTCCCGTAGACCATGAAATACCAGTAAGGGAACGTTCAACTGGGGAGCTGGTGGTGGGGCAGGAGTGTTCGCATCTGTACGAGGATAATTTTGTTTATAGTAAGCCAGCATTGCATCGAAACTTGACTGACCGAATGCTTCGGCGTACCGCCCCCGAGCAACCGGGTCCGCTACCCAGAACGACAAGCTCTCTGCCGTCATTGGTCCTCCAAACAGAATATCTGGGTCTGAAGGGGAACCTTCAATGAATGTGCGGGCATAGCCACTATTCTGTTGTTGCTCCTGGTTGGTAGCTAGTTCCCGAGCCATACCGTTTGGATGGGGTAGGTTCAGGATTATCAGTCTATCCACCATATCGGGAAGATTGAATGCAAATTGCCAAGAAACAATACCGCCCCAATCGTGACCAACAATTGTTGCTTTCTCTTCACCCAGATGACGGATGACAGCAGCCACATCTGATACCAGATACTGCATGTTATAATTTTCATCGCCTTCTGGTTTATCGCTCAGGTTGTAACCCCTTTGATCAATAGCTACTACTCTGTAACTGTCTTTTAATCCTTCCATCTGATGGCGCCAGCTATACCAAAAATCTGGAAAGCCATGAATCATAATAACTAAAGGCCCTTCACCAACAGATGCATAATGTATTTTGATGCCGTTATTATCAGCATATCCATGCTCAACTTCATCCCAGAGTTCAGCATTTGCAGAATTTCCAAGAAACACCAGAGATGCGAAAACAGTAGTAATAAGCGAGAAAATTTTATTCATGTGAAATTACCTGAGATAGAGTTGGAGTATACGGAAAACCGGTAGAGTCTTAATTCCATTTTGGTAGTTTATGGTTTTCCTAGTTAGTGAAAGGGGGAATTAGAACAGATTTACAATAAAATGTTTAACTGAATTAGTCCAGTTGGTGTGTTTATGAAAGAATATTATGGCTTCGTTTCCCGTGTTTGCTTAGTCTTATGATCACGCTAATGTATGATCCGATCAGAAACTTGATCAGTAAAAATGGGTTAATCCAGGCCAAAGGGTTTAGTATAAAATGATAAAAAAAGTTAATGTATTCATAATCATAGCAATTATTTTATTGGCCCAACCTGCCCAGTTACAGGATCGAGACGTCAGTCTGCCTCTTTTAACTGTGAAAGAAGTCATGGATGCCATTATTACACCGATGTCAGCTATTATTTGGGGAGCCTATGAGCTGGAAACTGATGGTGAATGGCAAGAAGTCTCGAACGCCGCTTTGGCCGTGATTGCTGCCGGTGACCTGCTGGCAAAAGGGGGAGCTGGAGCAGGTGAAACAGCAGCAGCCGTTGAGCTGGACTGGCAGAGGTATAATAATCAGATGATCAATGCAGCTAGGCAGGTGCTAGTGGCGGTGGAAAACAAAAATGAGGAGGCTCTTTTTAATGCAAGCAATGATGCCTTATACCCCCCTTGTGAAAGCTGTCATCAACAATATCAAAATCAATAGTTAATCTTTGTTACTTCAGTACGAATCCGCGATAACCATTTTCGGCCACGTCATTACATTTTTCGACGTAGGAAGGGTAGCCCAGGTACGGCATAAAAATTCTTGGTTTACCCGGAATATTCGCGCCCGTATACCAGGAATTACAGCCAGTTGGATACAGTGTTTCGTTGGCGATTTCGTTTACTAGATTGACCCAATTCTTTTCCGCAATGGCACTTGCTTCAACGGTTCGCAAGTTATTGGTCTGCAGATAAGTAAGACAGTCAGCTATCCAGTCTACATGTTGTTCGATACCAACTATCATATTGGCCAGAACCGACGGACTGCCGGGTCCGGTGATTGTGAACAGATTGGGAAATCCTGTAATAGTCAGTCCCAGGTAATTGGCAGGACCCTCCTTCCATTTTTCGCGTAAGGAAAAATTATCCCTGCCGCGGATGTCTATGGAGAGCAAGGCGCCTGTCATGGCATCGAATCCCGTTGCGAGTATGAGTGTATCGAACCAGTATTCGCCGCTCGAGGTCTGAAGACCATTTTTTGTAATTCTCGTAATGGGGGCTTCGCTAACATCCACGAGAGTCACGTTTTCCCGGTTATAGGTTTCGTAATAACCAGAATCAACACACAACCGTTTACACCCTAATACAGTGCTAGGGCTCAGAATTTCAGCAACTTCAGGATTATTAACGATCTCGTGTATTTTATTGTTTACAAAATCTACAGCTGTCTTGTTTGCTTCGAGACTAATGCCTAGATCATTAAAGCTCGCCTGAAAAGGCAAGCCTCCTAACTGCCATCGGTCCTCATAAACGGCAATTCGAGCTTCCTCATCCACATCCAAGGCAGATGTGTGATTCGGACGGTTGTTAAGAGCGGTGTAGCGACGTGAATTTTCTGCTCTAAACTCCGCGTAACGATTCTTAATATGTTTCTCGTGATTCTTGTCCATAGGCGCGTTATGAGCTGGTATCGAGAAAGTCGCTGTGCGTTGAAATACTGTGAGAGTTTCCGCCTGTTCTGCAATAATGGGAATTGCTTGGACAGCCGAAGAGCCGGTGCCGATTATGCCTACGTGTTTACTGGAGAAATCTACTGGCTTGTGTGGCCACTTACCGGTATGTAGGACAGTACCGGTGAAATCTTCGAATCCGTTGAATTTTGGTATATTTTCTTTAGACAGGCAGCCAGTCGCCATAACACAGTAATTAGCTTGAAATCGCTCTCCTTTTTCAGATTCTCCGAGCCAGGTATCACTTTTTTCATCAAACAGGAGCGAAACAATCCGTGTACCAAACTGAATATCTTTGCGTAGATCGAAGCGATCCGTGACGTGGTTCACATATTCAAGAATTTCCGATTGTGGAGAATATTTCTCACTCCAACACCATTCCTGCTGAAGTTCGCTAGAAAATTGGTAAGAGTATTCTA
>Ga0209034_10000230_pt1 | contig 28340 bp, 25 predicted proteins | sample MarorgKNORR_S2LV_2_FD_188219 | JGI IMG/M metagenome (GOLD analysis project Ga0209034, IMG submission 188219) | Marine microbial communities from the Southern Atlantic Ocean, analyzing organic carbon cycling - 250m_A/KNORR_S2/LV (SPAdes) (version 2) | ecosystem: Environmental > Aquatic > Marine... | reverse complement strand
CGGCTAGGTGAACCTGAAGAGATTGCTCAGGCTGTTTTATGGCTATCATCAGACTCGGCATCCTTCGTCACCGGCCACAATATGGCCGTGGACGGCGGGTACGTGGCCCAATGATCATGTACCGAAGATAGCGATGATTCTGTCACTAATATTCTGTGGATCTATAGGGTTGATTGGCAGTATCAACATACGTGACTGACGTAAGGGGGATCGAGTTGCCCAATTCTAAGTCACGAAATTGTTCCAGGACTGGGGCAAACGGGCCAGTGCTTCCGTGGGTATAGGGCCTTTGGCAGCGTACTGCACCGATCTCTCCAGGTGGTGCATGTCTGAGTAGCCTACCAGCACAGTCGAAACTCCAGGGTTGCTGAGAGCGAACCGAATGGACGCCTCTGGCATGTCATCAGCAAACCCCTCATCCACTAGATACGCGAACTGCTCAGCTCTCGACTCATCCTGTTGGAAGTCTCTTCCGGAACCGATAGGAGCCACGGTCGGCACTGCGACGGGATGGCGCACACTGGTACCTGATAGTGCCCCAGCTGCAAGTACCCTGATGACTATTATCCCGACCTGTTTCTGAGCGGCTCGGTCGATTAGCCTGTCATAATCCGGCATGTCAAATCCGGTTGGTGTCGCAGCCCCGGCGCTCGCGTTTATCAGGTTGTATACAGTCTGTACAGTGCTGACCATTCCCGACGCAACGACTTCGTGGATGCCGGCAGGTTCTCCCAGACCGGTCATGCCGTAATGACGTACCTTACCCTGGGACTTGAGCACTTCCAGCCCCTCTCGGACTTCACCTAAAACATCGGCCACCGTGACCTCCCTGACAGATACATCAGTCTGAGAGCTGATGCGGTCGTGGAGTTGAATCAGGTCTACTTGCTCTCGGCCTAGCCGTCTCAGGCTCGATTCCACAGATTTGATCACCCCGGCTTTAAGGTCATTGGGGTTGGCCTCACCAAGACTGTATTTAGTGCCTAGATAAAATTCAGAGGAGCCGGGATCGATGCTAAGTTCTTTCATAACCCGACCAAGATTGGTCTCTGACTGGCCGCCCCCGTAACGAGAGGCAGTATCAAAGTAATTGATACCTAACTCCATGGCCCTGGCAACAGATCTGACCTGGTCCGCAGGTTCACCTCGAACCATGATTCCGCCTACGTCGCCGCAGCCAAAACCAATCTCAGAGACCTCTATGCCGGTGTTGCCAAACGTTCTATATTTCATCTATTTCTTTATTAACTAAACCGTCAATCGTTACTGGACTGAAGGGAATTGAGGGTCGCGGCGTTCGCGAACTGAATTGAGACCTTCCTGGACATCCTCGCCAAAGAAACCGAGCATTTCCAGAGAAAGAGAGTAGTCAAAGGCGGTATGTTCAGCCTGGCGCAGCCACTGGTTCAGGGATCGTTTGGTGTACTTCAAGGCCTGCTGCGATCCTTTAGCCAGACGGTTAGCCACGTCCATAGCCCGGTCCATCAGATCATCGTGGGGAACCACCTGGCTGACGAGGCCGATCCGTTCCGCTTCGGTGCCGTCTAGAAAATCGCAGGTCAGCAAATAGTACTTGGCCTTGGCCATGCCTATCAGCATGGGCCAGATGACCGCCGCATGATCTCCGGCGGCAACACCCAGTCGGACATGTCCGTCAGTGAAACGGGCCTTGTCAGATGCTATGGAGATATCCGCAAGCATGGCCACAGCCAACCCAGCTCCCACGGCCACACCATTGATGGCAGAGATAACCGGCTTATCCAGATTGATCATATTGTGGACTATGTCTCTAGCCTCTTCCATAGTCCCGGAGATGACCTTGGCGTTGCCAATCGAGTCCTGGATCAGGTCAAAATCGCCACCCGCTGAAAATGCTGTTCCAGCGCCAGTAATAACCACAACACGAACATCATCGTCTTGGCCCAGGTCGAGCCAGACCTTGCTCAGTTCATTGTGTAGCTTGAAATTCGTAGCGTTGTAGACCTCTGGACGGTTTATGGTCAATAACGCGACACCGTCCTTGATGTCAAAGAGTATATGTTCGTATTTGCTGTAGTCGTACATGGTTCCTCACTGCGACCGACTTCATTGGGGTTATCAGGGATTGGGTTTAGTACAGGGATTGGTTTTCCGTGAACCGGTCTACTTCCACTTGGGACATGCCAAGTATCTCTTTGAAGACATAATCGTTGTCCTCGCCTATGTTGCTGTAATGCCCAAAGTCCATTGGCGTTTCAGACATCTTGGGAGGGTTGGCTCCGGCAATGCCCTCAAGTCTTTCCCATTGGTAAGCAGGGTTGCCACGGTCTGCCAGATAGTAGGGTGTTGACTGGTAGAAGCCTCGCGCCTTCAAGTGATCGCTTTCGTATAGATCTTGCCCCTGGGAAACCACGCTGGCAGGGACACCTGCCTCTTGAAGACGGGTCATAACATCTTCTGCGTCCAAGCTGAGTGTCCACTCTCCAATCAGCTCATCCAGCCGGTCTTGGTTGGCCTGCCTAGATTTCAATGTTGCGAACACGTCTTCTTTGCACCATCCAGGGTTTCCGATAACCTGACAGAATGAGGACCACTGATCCTCGTTCTGAACTGCGATGGCGCACCACCGATCGTCGCCCTGGCACTGGTAGACTCCGTGAGGCGCAAAATGCGGGTCCCGGTTCCCGATACGCGGTGGCATCCGTCCATTGGACTGGTAATCTAGGATTGCCGGCCCGGCAGTCAACGCCCCTGATTTGAAAATGGACGATTCCATGGTTGCAGGCTGTCCCGTTAGCCTGCGCCGTAGTAATGCTCCCATGATCGCAACTGGCTGAAAGACTCCGGTGTGGTAGTCAGAATAAGACGTGTTGATGGTGGCAGGGGGCTCGCCTTCTTGACCCGACATCAGTGAAACGCCACCCATGTGTTGCACCAAGATACCGTAGGACTTGTAGGTGTAATAGGGACCGATACCACCCAGCCCGGTCTGCCACATGAGAATAATGTCCTGCCGGAGTCTTCGTAGTTCCGGGAAATCTATTCCCCATCGGTCTAGGATATTACGCCGGAAGTTGGTCATGAAAACATCACTAACCTTAACCAACTCTTTGAACACCTCGAGCCCGCCAGGAGTACGTACATCTATGGTTATTCGTTTCTTGGACCGCTGAAATTCCGGCTGTCCGCCACCTCGAGACCAAGCAGGAATGAAATTCATTTCATCGAGGACTTTATTGGTCTCCACCTTGATAACTTCAGCTCCCAGCGAAGCCAGGATACGCCCGGTCAGGGGTAGCGCTACATAAGGACCAAGCTCAAGGATACGAACTCCAGCCAGGGGTTTCTTTTGGTCAGCCATTGCTAGATTGCCCCCTGATTACGCAGCGTTGCGAGTTCTGATTCGCTCAGACCCAGTTCACTGAAAATGGCCTCATTGTCCTGGCCCAGATGCGGAGCTGACTTGGTTAAAGGCGAGACTTCTTCACTATCAAAAACGCCCAGAGGGTATTTCAGTGTTCCAACCTCGGAGTGCTCCAAGTCAAACCAGAAATTACTGGAATCCAGCTGAGGATCATTCAACAAATCTGACACTGCGTTTACGGGTATAAACACTAAGTTCCGTTCCTGACCTTGATGGAACAGTTCATCAGATGTGAACCGGGTAGTAAAATCTATAACCAGCGCCGTGATGATGTCGTTGAATGGGGCACGGTCCTGGTTGCCGCCCTTGTAATCATCATTGAGAATCTCTTCGTTGCCCGTTACCTCATACATCCACTGGGAGAGATTCTCCCACTCCCTCGGGGTGATGATTCCGGCAGATATCCAGCCATCCTTACTGGGGTACGCGCCCAAGGGAATCACTAGAGTAGAGTTGGTGCCCACTCGGGTGACGTTCTCGCCCCGCTGCATCCATGCCAGAGCGGGATGGGCGTCTGTGTAATAGGTAATCATCGCCTCCTGCATGGAAACGTCGATATATTGCCCCGAACCGCCCTGCATGTCACGGTAGAATAATGCGCCCATTATCGCTGTAGCAGCGTGCTGAGAACCAGGAAAATGGGACTGCTCATTGCCTTGGCGCAGCGGCGGACCGTCGGGGTCACCCGTTATCTGCATAAAACCGCTGGCAGCCAGAGCGATCAGGTCTGTGGATTTGTAATCCTTCCAGGGCCCTGTCTGACCAAACGGGGTGATGGAGGCCATGATCAGACCAGGGTTTCCTGGTTGTATTGAGTCAAAATCCAGGCCCAGGGATTTCAGGTAGCCAACAGGGAAGCTCTCGATCAGAACATCAGCAGAGACGATCAATTTCTTGAATAGGTCTCGCCCTTCCGGTTTTTCCAGATCTACTGTCACTGACTTTTTATTAGTGTTGTAGAACAGGAAGTAGGAACTTTGCTCGGAACTTGGATCATCTCCAATGAAGGGCGGTCGTTGGCGGGTGGAGTCACCGCTAGGGGGTTCTACCTTGATTACTTCCGCGCCATAATCCGCCAGCAATTTGCCACAGAACACACCTTCAGGTCCGGTGAGGTCAAGGATTCTGTAAGGAGGCAGCAGTACGCCATCGGCCGGAGATTGGAAAGGCATTTCATTCCTTTTATAACCCGGAAAAACTGGAGTTAGGGGCCGTATTGACAGCTTTGGCGATTGTAGTTAGGAGCATAGAGACAGTCAAGGCGAATTGAATTCTCTGGCGACTCTTCAAACACAACACAAGCTACTGCTATAATCTCCAGGCTTAGTAGCATCAAGGATTCATATGATCGCTTTACTATCTACGACTCGAGATCGATTTCTCCTGGCCCTGCAATACCAGGACTACCGAAACCTTTGGATAGCCACCACATTCTCTGCCTCTGCAGCCTGGGCACTGATCATTGCCCGGGGCTGGCTTGCCTTTGAACTCACCGACGGCTCCCTCTGGGTAGGGATTGTAACCTTTGCCGCAATTGCACCCAGGGTCTTCTCCACTCCAATATCCGGATTTTTGGCGGACAAATTTGACCGGCAGACATTGATAAGATGGATCTTTGCCCTGAACATGATCAACAACATGGCACTGGCCCTGCTGGTCATGAGTGGCAACGCCAGTCCCGGGTCACTTACTTTACTGGCCTTGATCAACGGGACGCTGCGGGCCAGTCAGATGACCGCGACATCGGCTCTGATACCCAATCTTGTAGCCAAAGATCACCTGATGAACGCCATCGCCCTGAACCAGGCTACTCAACAAGGGGCCAGAATGGTTGGGGCACTGGCCATTGTCCCGCTCCTAGGTTTCGTAAATATTGAAGCTGCATTCTGGCTCTGCAGCGGATTCTATTTACTTGGATTCTTACAAGTCTCCCGAGTCAAAACCCGGTCCACCGGCGTAATCGACCAGACCCAGAGTTTCTGGGCCAACCTCTTTGAAGGATTTGTTTACGTTTACCAGCGGCCCCTCATCATGTCCATGGTTCTACTGGTGTTGGCCCACTGCGCCCTGACAATGTCCTACGAATCGCTCCTTCCTGCCATATCCGAAGACAAACTTGGGGCGGGTTCTGTGGGGGCCAGTTTCCTGATTGCCGGAGTTGGTGGAGGGGCGCTGGTGGCGTCCATATTCATGGCAGGTGTCCGAAGCAACTCCACCAGAGGAAAGCTGTTTATAATCTTCGCCTTCTGCAGTGGACTGGGACCGTTGCTACTAGCATTCTCCGGGAACTCCATCTTGTCCATAGCCGCCACGGTTATCATGGGCATCAACCAAGCCGGGTTCATGACCATCAGCCACACCATTATCCAGTCATTAACTGAAGACCATGTCCGCGGCAGAGTTGCAGGAGTTTACTCGGTACACGTTGGCGGTAGCATGGCCGTCACCAATATGATAAATGCGGCCATAGCTGATGTGTTCAACGCGTCAGCTGTCCTCGTGGTCGGCGGCCTGATATTTGTTGGGATAGTATTCCTCAGCTTGGGCAGCGGTTCCCTCCGAAAACTCTATTTCCCTAACGATGAACAGGCAGCGGTAAGCGCGGCAGCAGACTAGCCCATCCAAATCATATCTTTGAAAAATGGATTTATAGACAGGGGTCACAAATGGATAACACCACTAGCGAACTAGATCGATATCTGCAATCTACTCCCAAGTCAAAAGCCCTCTGGGAAGACGCCAAGAACTTCCTACCGGGCGGAGACAGTCGAAACTCCATCTTCTGGGCGCCCTATCCTATATTCGTAGACAGCGCCAACGGCTGCCATGTGATCGATTCCGACGGCACCGACCGGCTGGATTTCATCGGCACCATGACCACACTGATCCTAGGCCACTCCCCCAAACCGGTGGTGGACGCGGTTGAGCAGCAGATGGACAAAGGCATGGTCTATAACGCCCCGAGCTCCCATCAGATAGACTTGGCGAAAATGCTCTGTGAGCGCATCCCTAGCTTTGACCTAGTCCGTTTCACCAACTCGGGGACGGAAGCCACCCTGAACACCATCCGCGCCGCCCGGGCCGTTACCGGTAAAAGCAAGATTGCCAAAGTCGAAGGAGGGTACCACGGTAGCCACGACCAAGTGAGCGTCAGCGTACGTACCAACCCAGCCAAATCCGGTGACCGCACTCGCCCAGACTCTATGGCAGCCACTGAAGGTCTAGGAGAAGGGACATTAGACCAAGTGATCGTGGTGCCGTTCAACGAGACAGCCATCGCCAAAATGCGCCTTGAAGAGAACAAAGACGATCTCGCCGCAGTGATTATTGAGCCGATGCTAGGCTCGGTTGGTATGCTGCCCGCGACATCTGAATTTCTTACGATGCTACGAGAATTCACAACCACAAACGGGATAATCCTGATCTTTGACGAGGTCATCAGTTACCGGGCGGCCATGGGAGGATGTCAGGAGTACTATGGCATCACCCCAGACATGACATCCCTGGGCAAGATTATCGGTGGTGGATTCTCCATCGGCGCGTTTGGAGGAAAGAAGGCCATCATGGACCTGTATGACCCATCGCAGACTGGTGGCCCTCGGGTGGCCCACGCCGGCACATTCAACGCCAACCCGGTGACTATGATTGCCGGGGCAGCAACTTTGGAAGAACTGACGCCAGAGGTGTACAAAAACCTGACCGAGAAGACCGACTACCTAAAAACCGAGATTCTCAAGGTAGCCAAGGAACTGGAAGTTCCCATTCAGGTCACGGGGTTGGGGTCATTATTCGGAATCCATTTCACCAGCGATGAGTTGGTAGGCTACCGAGACATTGCCGCCGAGGACGCCGCTTTCAGACACAAAGTGTTCTTGGGGTTGCTGAACGAGGGTATCTTGATGGCCTCCAATCTGGTAGGCGCTGTTTCCACGCAGATTGGCACAGACGAGATCGATGCTTTCGTAGCCGCCCTCCAACGGGTTCTAGAGAGAGCCTTAGCTCCGAGTCACTAATCTTCTCAGCGACCCTAAAATAGGAAAAAACTATGTTTGATAACTTTGAAGAGCTCCAGATAGAGGCTAATGGCACCACCATTAACCTGGTCAAGGGAGGCAGTGGGCCGCCTCTGTTGATGCTCCACGGCTACCCCCAGACCCATGCCATGTGGAACAAGATCGCGCCCAGACTAGCAGAGGATTTCACCGTGGTGTGCCCCGACCTTCGAGGCTACGGAGACAGCGCCAAAGTGGAAGGCGATCCCGAGCACATTAACTACTCCAAGCGGACTATGGGGCAGGACCAGGTGGACGTCATGAAGGCGTTGGGATTTGACCAATTCTACCTGGTGGGCCATGACCGAGGCGGAAGGGTATCCCACCGTCTTACCAAGGACCACCCCAACAGTGTCTTGAAATTGGTGACGCTGGACATCATCCCCACGCGGGCGATGTTCCAGATTGTAGATAAGGACTTTGCCACCAACACCTGGCACTGGTTCTTCTTGATACAGCCTTTCGATTTCCCGGAAACTGTGATTGGTGGGAACCCGGAGTTCTATGCGCGCCGCGGATTTGAACGCACTCAGAATGCCGACAAGGTCTTTACGCCAGAAGCGTTGGCAGACTACGTCAGGTGCTTCAGTATCCCCGGCACTATCCACGCCGTCTGTGAGGATTACCGGGCCGGAGCCAGCATCGACTTGGTTCATGACGAGGCCGACTTCGATCAGAAAATAAACTGCCCGATGCTGGCCCTGTGGAGTCAAACAGGGTTTGTTGGCAAGACCCAAGACCCCCTGAAGATATGGGGAGATTACGCCAACAACGTAAAGGGCAAATCACTGCCCTGTGGCCATTACATCGCAGAGGAATTGCCTGATGAGTCATACGCAGCAATCAAACAGTTCCTGTCAGAATAAACTCATATCTCAAAACTAGGACTTAAAGGAGATCAAACATGGGTTCTATCAGAATGTACACCGGAGACGACGGCACAACTAAGATCGAAGAGATCAATCCATCGGAACACCCATCATGGAACACCCTGCACGACGCATCGAAAATTGTCTTCAGGGCTCAGCAACCCGGCTTCTTCAGTGACTGGCATATCGCCCCACGCCGCCAGTACCTCATCACTCTGTCCGGCGAGGCGGAGATCGGACTGAAGGACGGCACCATCCACCGCCTGGGTGCCGGAGACGTCAACTTGGCCGAGGATCTGACCGGATCTGGTCACACCACTCGTGTGGTTGGTGACGTACCTCGGGTTACCGCCGTGGTACAACTAGAAGACTAACTAGGTTTAGCAACTGAACCAAGAAGGCGTCCCGAGAAAATCAGGACGCCTTTTTCATTTTAATGATTATTTACCGCCGGATTGTACTCACACGGTTTTCCTAAGACCGTAAAATAATCACATACAATTCATGGATGGCCAGTCCATCATTTAATTGACTTGGCCATTAGTATACGAGGCGATATTGAAACCCTGGATTTTATTGGACACGGTACAGACTCCTGGTCCTGGAGCAGAACTCTGTCTCTACCAGCGTGACCAGGAATTTGCGATTCAAGCGGACAACATCGAGTTGATGAACAGTCGGGTCTTCGGATCAGAACAGGCATTGGCCACCCTTGCCTGTGAGAAGCTTGTGGATAAAGCCAAGGCCCATGTGCTGATTGGCGGCCTTGGTATGGGATACACACTGAGGCAAGCGCTAGACGAATTGGGTGCCAACGCCCAGGTACGCGTTGCAGAACTGGTGCCCGCGGTGGTGAGGTGGAACCATGGAGTGCTGGGTCATCTGGCTGGCAATCCTCTCAACGACGAACGGGTCACGGTTCAAGAAGGCGACGTGGTGCAGATGATTAAGCGAGGCCGGGGTAGTTACAATGCCATTCTCCTCGATGTGGATAATGGCCCCAACGCTCTGACTTCAATAGACAATGACTGGCTATATAGTATCCCTGGCCTGGAAACGGCCCGCGCCGCTCTAGAACCCCACGGCATTCTAGGCGTATGGTCGTCGGATCAAGACGCCGGGTTTGCAAAGAGACTGGATCAGGTGGGATTCGAGGTTGATGAAATCAGCGTCCGCAGCCGTGGCAAGAAGGGCGGCCACAACATAATCTGGATTGCAGAACGAATCTAGCCACCCATGCCCAAAGTGCATAACGGATTACGAATAAAACATGATTGATCTCGCCATAGCACAAATAGCCCAAGAACTTCGACTAGGCCAAAGCCAAGTATCAGCCACAGTTTCGTTACTAGACGATGGCGCCACCGTGCCATTCATCGCCCGATACCGTAAGGAAAGCACAGCCAGCCTGGATGAAGTTGCCATAACCATCATCCGGGACCGATTATCTCAAATACGCGAATTACGAGACCGGCGATCGACAATCCTAGAATCCCTCGATAAACGGGGGTTGCTTACTGAGGAACTGCGCCAGAATGTCATGGCGGCGCAGACCATGGCAGAACTGGAAGACATCTACCTACCCTACCGCCCCAAGCGACGCACCAGGGCCACCATTGCCAAAGAAAAAGGGTTGGAGCCGTTGGCGCTGCGTCTCTGGGGTCAGAAGGAATTCGACGTCAAACTGGCCGCCGCAGAGTACGTAGACTCGAACACAGGCACGGTCAACTCGGTGGCCGACGTCCGAGAGGCTCTAAGCGGAGCACGCGACATCATTGCTGAATGGGTCAGTGAGGACACAATAGCCCGTAGGGAGATTCGTCGTCTGTTTTGGGAACAAGGTACGTTTTCTTCCAGCGTAGTCTCGAGTAAACGGGAAGATGCAGAAAAGTTCCGTGACTACTTCGAGTGGGAAGAGCCCGTTGCAAATGTGCCTTCCCACCGCGTGTTGGCCATGCTCCGAGGAGAGAGAGAATCCATGCTCTCAATCCATATCTCACCGCCGGCCGTGCAAGCAGTTGCCGTGTTGCAGGAGATATTCGTCACTGGGGACACCGAAGCCTCCGAGGAGGTCCGGCGGGCGGTTCAAGACCGATACAAGCCACTGTTAGAGGCCTCCATGGAAACAGAAGTCCGGAAAGAAGCAAGGCTACGGGCAGAGGAAGCTGCCATTGGCGTGTTCGCCGACAACCTGCGAGAGCTATTGTTGGCCCCAGCTTTGGGACAGAAGAACGTGCTAGCTCTAGACCCGGGGTTCCGTTCTGGCTGCAAATTGGTCTGCCTCGACCGGCAGGGGCATTTACTGCTCAACGATACCGTTTATCCGCATACAGGAGACCGGGCCGAACAGGATGCCGGAAATAAGATCGTCGACCTGTGCCGTCTATACGATGTTGAAGCTATCGCCGTGGGTAACGGCACAGCCGGCCGCGAGACCGAAACTTTCCTCAGAACCCTGGAATTGGACCAGAATATCGATATCGTGATGGTCAACGAGAGCGGGGCATCCGTCTATTCAGCTTCGAAAATCGCCCGAAACGAGTTCCCCGAACACGACTTAACCGTCCGAGGAGCAGTTTCTATCGGACGGCGACTCATGGACCCGCTGGCCGAGTTGGTCAAGATAGACCCCAAGGCCATCGGAGTCGGCCAGTATCAGCACGACGTTGACCAGAATGCCCTGAAAGAAAGACTAGAAGATGTGGTGGGTAGTTGCGTGAACAATGTGGGAGTGGAGTTGAACACTGCCAGTGGAGAGCTACTGTCCCACGTGTCAGGTCTCGGCCCCAAGCTAGCCGATGCCATCGTTGAGTATCGTAACGAGAACGGCCCCTTTGCCACCCGAGAGTCACTGAAGAAGGTGCCCCGACTCGGCCCCAAGGTCTTTGAGCAGGCCGCGGGTTTCTTGCGCATTCGGGGGGGTGACAACCCACTGGATGCCAGCGCAGTGCACCCGGAGTCTTACAACGTGGTTCGGGCCATCGCCGAGGACTTAGGCAAACCATTGGACCAGATGGTGGGCAACTCCAGCATCACCACCCAGATTGACGCCAACCGATACGTGACCGACAAAGTCGGCCTACCTACACTAACTGACATCATCGAGGAGTTGGCCCGGCCCGGACGCGACCCTCGACAGAAGTACGAACCATTCAGTTTCGCCGAGGGCATCAACAAGATGGAAGACCTGGACGTCGGCATGAAACTCCCTGGAATAATCACCAACGTCACCGCCTTCGGAGCCTTCGTAGACATAGGTGTCCATCAGGACGGCTTGATACACATCAGCCAACTGGCCAACAAATACGTAACCAACCCTGGTAACGAGGTTAAAGTGCAACAGCAAGTCTGGGTGACGGTGATAGAAGTCGATCTAGACCGCAAGAGAATCGGGTTGAGTATGAAGAAATAACGGGTTATTGTGATTTCGCGAACTGAATCCAAACCGAAGGAACCACCACAATGAAATTCGGCCACTTCCTATATCCGATGAAGTTTGATGACACCCGAGACGATCATGAAATTGACCAGTGTCTGGACGAAGCGGTGCTGGCCGAAAAGTTGGGTATGGACGCCGTCTGGTTTGCGGAACATTATTTCACCGGTGAGTGCGTCTACGGCGATCCATTGGTCTTCGCTAGCGCAGTGGCTGTCAAAACTTCAAAGATAAAACTGGGATTCGGAATCATAGAACTGCCGCTCCATAACCCGGTTCGGGTAGCCCACCAGACAGCTCTCCTAGACAACCTGTCCAAGGGTCGGCTGGTGGTTGGCACGGGCAGGGGATCTAACTATAACGCCTACGAGTACGTTGGGTTCGGGACTAACCCAGACATAGGCAAGAGGCAACTAGACGAGGCCGAAGAACTATTGGTTAAGGCCTGGACCACGGACAACGTGAAATTCGACGGCGAATTCTGGCAGGTCGCATTCCCATCGGTTCGCCCCAGACCGTACCAAAATCCACACCCTCCTCTAGCTAGAGCGGCCTCCTCCCTACCGTCAGTCATCGAGATGGCCAAGATCGGACGGCCCGTTTTGCTGCGGGGAGGTACCTTTAACGCCACTTCGGAACAGATTCGGGCCTACAGAGACACCATGTCAGAGTCGGGGTTCAGCGACGAAGCGGTGCAGAAGAATCTGGATCAAATCTGGGTTTGGAGGGAGATGCACATAGCCGACACTAACGACGAGGCTTGGGACGAGTACCTGCCCGCCCACTACGCCGCGTACGAACATCTTGAAGGGGTACGCAAGGAGTGGAACCCGGAGGGAATGGAGATAAATATCCAGCGTCCTCCAATGAAGAAGGAAGGCTACAACAAGACCCCGGACCCAGACGCTGGCGAGTTACTTATTGGAGGGTCGGAGCGAGTTGCAGACCAGATTGCCATGATGCGGGACATGGGTGTCCAAAACCTCATGCTAACCAACCGAGGCTTAGTATCTAGTAAGAACACTGCTAAATCATTACGATTACTCAGTGAGAAGATTATGCCCAGGTTCCAACATAACTAGCTAACTCGCATTAGCGGGGTTGGTTCTGCTGGAATAGGTGGCTATACAAGCCCACCACAAACGGCACCCTAGATGTCTGAGATTGTGGATTAAAGACTTATACAGGCAAAAAAAGGTCGTCCCGATTCACCGGGACGACCTTTTTAGATTCGCGCTATCTGGTCTATAAAGACTAGATCTTACCCTTATCTTTGGTGAAGATTGGGCTTAGTTCCACCCTTGTGGGGTCGCCATCGAACCAAGGTGAAACGGTCTCGCGCCACTTGGTGTAGTGAGGCGCAGAACGGTGGGCGGTCTCCCACGCATCTTTGTCCTGATAAACCTCATACAAATAGACCGTGTTCTCGTCGTTGGGGTCGGCATGAACATCGAACTGCATGCAGCCCGGCTCGTCGTTGTTGGATCCCACCGCGTCACCCATAGTTGCCTCGATGAATTCGGCGCGGTGTCCAGGCTTGATCTTAGCTGTTACGAATAGTGCGAACATTGTTCCTCCATGAACTGTTTATATTAGCTCTTTACCTACTAACTCGCTTGGGCATTATAGCCACGTGTTAATTGGCCGACAACAGCCCAGCCCTGGCGACTGTGGGCAACTGGGATGACACCGCTAGGTTGTGGTTGTAGAATGTTGTCCACCGGAACCATGGGCGCTTATTAAAGATTAGGGAGCCTTCTTCATGGCCGACATCCCCATCGTATACACTCTCACCGTCTGCCCCGCCTGCGACGCCCTACGCGCCGCCTGGAAGCGGGACGGTATCGAGTACCAGGAAATCCGTGTTGACCAAAACCAGGATGACCTGGACACTGCTCTTGATTATGCCGCCACCGTCCCCATCATCATCTACCCGGACGGTCGAATTGAGGTGGGCTTTGAAGGCCAGACCGGTTGAGAGATCGGTTAACGGGCCGTTGGTCCGAACAAGTATCCAGCAGAAAGGTTAGTCAGTAATCTAACTTAAAACGGAGGAGCCATGGCCAGAGAAGATAGTGTTGTAACCCCGGAGCGGTACGCCCAGGGCTTCAATTACCCCGACTACATAGACCAAATCAAGGTCAACAAACAGCGCTTCGAGGGTTTCTACGACGGCCTCACAATCAGCGCAGAAGATACTGCATTCTTCAAAGAGCTAACCCAGCGCCCCAACGGCCCAGCGAAGATGATGGTCATTGGAGAAGACTGGTGCGGCGATGTCATACGCGGACTTCCGGTGTTGGCCAGAGTGGCTGAAGCAGCTGGAATTCCAATCAGCATATTCCCCAGGGACAGCCACATGGACATCATGAACGAGTACCTAAATAAGGGCGAATTCTTGTCTATCCCAGTGGCGGTTTTCTACACCAACGACCACAAATACATCTGCCATTGGATCGAGCGGCCAGCCATCGCGGTCAAAGAACAAGGTGAAATAGAGAAGGCCATCCGCGCCGAAAAGCCGGATATCGATGACCGGGAGTTTGGTCAGCAACGCCGCGCCCGCACAGCCGAAAAAGCTCAGGACTGGATCGATGCCACGGTCGTCGAACTGAAGGAACTTCTGAGCAGAAGCATATCTGCGTAAAAGCCCGTCAATTAGCTTATAACAAAAGGCTTGGCCGATTTGATTCAACCAAGCCTTTTGTTATTCATAGGCCTTGGGATTCTGGCTTCCAGCAGCATGGCAGTATATGAGACTAAGCCAATCCTGAGAGTTTGGGCTTTCTGGCGACCAAGAACAAAACCGCACCCACCGTGTTAAGTCCAGCCAGCACCAGAAACGCCAAGTCATAATCACCCAGCTCATCCCGCATGAACCCAGCCATCGGCGCCGCAATCAGCAGCAACATATTCATGGGTACTGTGGATATACCCAGTATTCTCCCAAATGACGCACGGCCGAAATACTCGCCTCTTATGGCCGTGGTCAACGGCGTCCTGCCACCGAACCCGATGCCAAACAATACCGCGAATACATAGAAGTAAATTAGGTCCGGCCCCAGAGTCAAGAACACCACACCAAGGCCCTGAATGGCAGTGAAAATGAACAAGGCGACATTCTTAGGAATCAAATCACCGATCCATCCGCCCAGAAATTGAAAGACTATAGAGATTGCGGTCTGAACCATGATAATCCAAGCTGCCGTTTGCACCCCATAGTCAAGATCACTCAGCAACAATCCCAGGTGCGACATGATGGCCAGAACGACCATAGAACCAAGCCCGTGGCCAAATGATATGCACCAAAAGGCCTGGGTGCGCAGAGCCTGCCAAATGGTCAGTTCCAGTTCCGTACCAACTTGTTCGGAATCCTCCGCTTGGATGGATTGAACTGGATCCGCTCCGTCCGGATAGGCACCGATGTCCTCTGGTTTATTCCGGATTATCTTAGGAAGCACAATGGCGGATATCAGAGTGACCACCGCAAAAATCTCTGCCGTATGTCGCCAACCCAACCGGTCGGCCTCAGGGTTTATCAGCCAGGCGATAACCGGCATCAATACCAGACCGCCAACACCCATCCCCACCATAGCCAACCCCATGGCCATACCCCGATGCCGCACGAACCAATGATTGATCAACGTCATCACGGTAAGCCAACCGGCCTGGCCTTGGCCCACGGACATGATGAAATAAGCCAGGTAGAACATCCACAGGTTTTGAACCTGGCTGAATAGGAAGAACCCCGCAGTGAGGATCGTCAGTCCGGTGAATACCATGAACCTGGTGCCTAGACGATCGACCATGTACCCGGCTATTGGGCCGGTCAAACTGCCCTCAATGCGGGTGAAGCTAAGGGCCAAGCCTAACTGCGTTCGACTCCATCCGAACTGAGACTCTAGGGGCACCGCCCAGAGAGCAGACGCCTGGAAAATGGGAACAGAGGTGATGACCATGATGAACCCACCGACTGCCACCATCCACCAACCGTAAAAAACACCCCTGGTCTTGCCCCAAGGATTACCCATACTAAAAAGACTAAACAAATTACTCCAACCGGCATTCATCGAATTTATATTATAGCGAGACCCGTAGACCCAGAGCCATTTTGGGAAATGACCACAACCTGAAATGACCAATCACGTCCGGTCCACTATGCCATTTGGACAGTGAGCGCTAGAATGGGTGCTCCATCACAGAACGTGATCAAAACATCTCTCTTGGAGTGACTATGCAGTACGGAATGTTTCTAATGCCATCCCATCCGCCGGAGAGAGAGGTATTTCAAGCCCATAAATGGGACCTCGACTGCCTAGTGCTTGCCGACCAACTGGGGTTCTCAGAGGCCTGGATCGGAGAACACTACACGTCTCCTTGGGAACCGGTGCCATCACCAGATTTGATGATTGCCCAAGCACTCATGTTGACCAAAAACATACGATTGGCCACCGGCGTCCATCTTCTGCCCTACCACCACCCAGCAGAGTTGGCCTGCAGAGTCGCCTACCTGGACCACATGGCCCAAGGCAGGTTCATGTTTGGTATCGGTTCCGGAGGGCTCCCTACCGACTACACCATGTTCGACGTTGACGGCCTAAACGGCCAGCACCGAGAAATGACACGAGAGGCGATTGACATAATACTTAAACTTTGGGCGGAAAACGAGCCATTTGAATACAAAGGCCAGTTCTGGAACGTTAACCTGCCTGAGCCACAATACGGAACTCTGAGACATCACATCAAGCCCTTGCAAACACCCCACCCGCCCATCGGTGTCGCCTCAGTCAGCTTCGCATCGGAGACCCTTAAAATAGCCGGAGAACGGGGCTTCCTGCCCATGAGCTTGGCTTTCAACCAGGACTATGTAATCAGTCATTGGGAGGCCGTCATGGAAGGAGCGAAACGGAGCGGCAAAACCCCAAGCAGAAAGGACTGGCGTATAACCAGGGACGTATGGGTCGCCGATTCCGATGATGAAGCTTACGACCAGGCAATCAACGGAATGCTGGGCCGAGTCTGGGGAGATTACCTGCTGCCATTATTCGAGCAGTTCAGCCTCCTTCATGTAATCAAGCACGATTCCAGTGTACCCGACTCAGCAGTGACACCGGAGTACATGGCTGAACATGTCTGGCTGATTGGCTCTCCCGACACAGTCGAGAAGAAGATACTCAACCTATATGAGATGTGCGGCGGTTTTGGAACTTTACTTTCATTGGTGTATGACAACATGAACAACCAAGAGGGCTGGGAAAAATCTATGCGGATGCTGTCCCAGGAAGTGATGCCCCGGCTATCCGGCATGAACCCTGACTAGGTTTTTCAAAACTCACTATCTCAAAAGGGGTCCTCACTATTTGAAGACCCCTTTTTGACCTTAACCCCAACGTTTTCCAATCACGAACCGACCTTAGATAATTTCATACCACGTTTCGCGAAAGATCTCTTTTTATTTGTTGAGTGCGAACTAGCTACTAAAGATATTCTTCGGCTGCCGCCCCAACATGACAGTTGAACCCCGAATTGATTAATTGAAAAAAATACGGCCCAAAATTGGGCCGTATTTCTGCGTACAGCCACTATTAGTGACTCAACGTTTATGCTTTTTTCTGTCGGAGCGGAGCGCTGACCTCATGTAGGAAGCTCAGTATCTCCACATGGGACTGCCAGACGCCCGTATGGTGGTATGGTATCCCCTTCTCTTCACAAAACGACTTGACGACAACCTGAGCTTTTTTAAGGTTATTGCGAGGCATGTTAGGGAACAAGTGATGCTCGATCTGATAGTTCAACCCTCCGTACCAAAAATCCGCAATGGGGCTGCCTTGCACGTTACGGGCAGTCAGTACCTGCTGGTGCAGGAAATCCATGTCAGTCTCTTCATCCAGGATGGGCATACCCTTGTGGTTAGGCGCGAATACCGAGCCCATGTAAATACCGCCCAATGCCCGGTGAACGGCGATAAAGGCTGCGCCATACCAGGGGCCTAGGAAGAAGAATATCACTGCCAAGTAAGCGACCAGTCCAGCAACCACCAACACCGGTTCGGTGATTGGGTAGCGCATCCGTTCTTTCCGTATCTGGTAAGCAATACCACCAAATAACAGACTGATGGCCGTTAGCGTCAGCAGCGGGTAGAACAACACTGCCTGATGTTTAACTGTGAGCCGGCCGATACCCCTCATTCCCATGGCTTGCTCTTGGGTAAAGGCGAACAAAGATACTTCAATATCTCCGTCTATCTCAAGCTGGTTCGGGGCGCGGTGGTGGGTGTTGTGCTTGTCTTGCCACCAACTGGGAGTCATGCCAGTCAGGAATCCCACCCCGAGCAAAACCCAGTCGTTATACCTGACTTTTTTAAAGATCTGCCGGTGTCCGGAGTCGTGCCCCAGGAAACCTAGGTTGGTGAAGGTCAGGGCCAGAAATGCCGCATTCAGCATCTGTATCCACAAGATGTCGCTAAACATGACCATCAAGGAGACGCTGGCTACGACCATTGCTACCACGCTGGGTATCTTCCATGCGTAGTAACCGTATTGACGGTCTAAAAGACCTGCTTTCGTTACTCTCCGTTTAAGTTCTAGATATTCTCGGTCCCGTTCTCGTCTGGTGATTGGTTCCGCGGAGTCGAAATCCTCGCTGTCGCTGGGAGTGGCCCCGACTGCGGACCTGATGATATTTTCTGTACTTATGGTTTAACTCCGGTGGACATAACGTCAAAATAATCCTAGGCAAGCTCCGGAGGCCAGCAACTATGGCTGTATTATCTCCACCGGATATACCTAAAAGTATAGCGGTTCAGCATCCAAGCAACCACAATATCCCAAGACACGTTCAAACGAATCCAGCCTGAGTATATTGAGCTCATAACTGATAGATCGGACCTAGGGTTTACCGACCTCGTCTCGAATATTGGCGGCAGCAGCCTTTAAGGAGTTCAGCACTATTGTCGGAGGCGCAGGGGCCACCGAACAGTAATTCACTCCCATACTGATTAAGTCTTGGGGGGTGAACCGGCAGGCGGCGTGGTTCACAGGGATGTAGACCCTAGCGTTGCCAACTGCATTTACCTTGGCTGCAAGCTCCACAAAGGTTTCTCTCAGTTTGGGATCGGCCGGGTCCGTCAGCCCCAAAGCAGTGCTGATATCGGTGGGGCCAAGGGCGATGATGTCCACACCTGGCACTGCTGCAATCTCCGCAATCTCATCCAAACCTCGTTTGTCCTCAGTCATGACGATCAGCAAAATCTCATCGTTAGACGTCTGCATGTGTTCCAGCCAAGGGGTAGAGCCATACCCTGCAGCCCTGGTGCTGCCAGCGCCGCCCCGCTCCCCTAGTGGAGGATAACGGACAGCCTGAACGGCCTTTCTAGCGCCTTCAGCACCGGCGATGTGGGGTATCTGGATTCCCTGGGCCCCCATGTCCAGTAAGCGCAGGATGGTCTTGGGGTTTTCATCGGGAACTCGAACAACCGGCGTGATATCGCATAGGTCAGCAATACGAATCATCTCGCCCACCGTTTGCATGTCAAATATTGAGTGCTCCATATCGATGAATGCGCCGTCAAAACCGGCTTTAGCGATGATCTCCACCACGGCTGGATCAGCAAATCCTATGTGGCTGACGAGAGCCAGCCCACCTTCACTCATAACTCTTTTTATTCTGTTTTGTTTCATGTTTCACTCACTCATCGATCTCGGATTTGTTGGCAATCGCACAAACACCCATTTCTTGCCTAGGGTTGGCCTGCTGAAACCCAAGCGAGTGTAAGCACGGCCACTATAGGTGTCAATCTGATGCCTCTCGAGTAGCTGGCCGGAAAGGTATCAGAAAGGGATGTACGAAGGATTATTGGACGGGGATAACAGTGTCGCCGATGGAAACAACACCGGTGGCCACAACCGAGCCGTAGACGCCAAAGTACGGAGCACTGGAATTGGGACGATAGCGCTGGAGAAGTTTCGGGACATTGAAGTCCCGTTCCCCAGTGTCGGGATCCAAGGTGGTGATTGCGCAGCGAGGATCCGGAGCCATCAGTTTCACCCGCAGATCGGAGCCGATCTGGACTACCCCACCAAGCCAAAAGTCTTCCTCATGGGGAGAGCAGCCATCAATCAAAAAATTAGGGCGAAACCTGCGGCCTTCAAATTTTGGAGTATCTCCCGATCCAGAAGCCAAGTTTTCTATCAAGTAGTCACCCAATCGATCTATAGACGCCTGAGATAGCAGGGAAACGGGATACTCATCGTAGCTGTCCCCGGGGGCATCGGTTTTCACCAAACGCACCGGTGAATCGCAGAAAGAAGATAATCCCGCGCTCCACTCCCCGACGACTTCTCGACCAGAGACCTTGCGGCCCCAGATGACGGTGGCAAGGGCTTCACCCAACTCGGTTTGACCTTCCAAGCAAGATCCATCTGGGAACTGGAGCGTCAACTCTTCAGAGTCTACTGAATATCGCGCCTGAACTAAGGCCAAGCACCCTTTCTGGCGTTGGGTAAGTAACCGACCCTCGCTGTCCACCAGATGAAACCGGCGATCCTCAACTATTCCGGAGTAACCCACGGTCACAGATTTTGGTTTAAGCAGCGAAAGGGATTTAACGGGGGATATGAAAATTGATGAAACAGTCCGCATTTGCGAATCCCACTTAATCCAAAAGTATAGGGGCGCGTTTTATCCGGGCCGGGTTCCTAAGACAATCGCCATTTCTTCAGAGGTACCGTCTTGATGCATAACATCCAACATGATCTGGTCGCCAGGTCTGGTGTTGTTGGTCAGATATACGATCAGATCGGTCATATCTCTAACGGAATAACCATCGATGCCAGTGATGATGTCACCGCCAAGGGCGTATTGTATACCGTTAACCATCTCGGTTCGGTCGCTACCAGACAACCCCCCCTCATCTGCAGGACCATCTTCCCGCACACTGATTACCAATGCGCCTTTAGTCCCTTCTGACAATCCCATCAATTTTGCAACGTCCGGCCCCAATGGGCCACCGGATATACCAAGCCAAGAGTACTCATATTTTCCGTCTTCAATCAGAGCAGGAATTACCATCTTGGCGATATTGATTGGCACGGCCAGCCCGACACCAGCATTGCTACCCGACCGGCTGATTATCTGGGTGTTGATGCCCATAACTCTGCCGTGACGGTCTAACAATGGGCCCCCCGAGTTACCAGGGTTGATCGGAGCGTCCGTCTGAATTACCTCAGGAACCGTAAATTGGCTGGAGACGCTCCGAATAGTACGACCTACCGCGCTCACTATCCCACTGGTCATGGTAAATTCCTGCCCGAATGGCGCGCCAATGGCGATGGCAATCTGCCCCACCAAAACTTCCCCACTATCACCCAGTTCTAGCGGGACAAGTCTGTCCAATGGCTCAATCAGCTCTAAAACCGCTAGATCTGAGTCAACGTCTCCACCAAGGACTTTGGCCAGGACTTGGGTCTGATCGGCAAAGATCACAGTAACCCTTCTGGCCCCGGCGACCACGTGCTGGTTGGTTACTATCCTACCTTTGTCATCCCATACGAAACCGGACCCTTCACCTCGCTCAAGAAAATCTCTGGGAACACCCGGAAGATTGGGTAACTCACCTGGTCCATCGTTTCCTTCCATTCCCTGGATAACCTGGATATTGACCACCGAAGGCAGAGCATTCTGATAAAGCTGGACCATGACTGTTTCTTGGGCCGCGACCAGTCTGTCGGCTTCAGAAACGTCCAAAACACCCTGCTGGTTGGACAGACTACTTTGATCCAGCGAATCCGGTGCACCATTGGGTTCATGAGTCGCTGGCGTATCGCTAGCACAGGCGGCGATGACGAACAGCATCAAGGCCAACCCAACTGGCAACAACAAGATTTTCAGTTTTTTAGTCAGATGTATCTTTCCCACGTTATCCGTATTTATCCAGCTCAATTCTATTATGCCTTCAACTCCTTGACAGACAATATCCTCCTTTCGATCTAAGTAAACTACGCTATCGATTCACACCATGGATCTCAGGGACGCTAATTTTGTGACTAGCTCGTGCGTTTCTTTCCAGTTTTTTCCTCGAACAACTTCCAGGTAGCGTCGTTGAACGGATAGTATTTTCCCGGGGAGCACTGCTCAATCGCCAATTGGGCTTTGATAACCTCTTCGACCTCTTCTCTCTCGTGGGCGATACGGATGACCTCATCCACCGCAGAGGCAGCAACCACCACCACGCCATCATCGTCGCCGACCACCGCATCACCTGGCCGGACCAGCACCCCACCGCACTGGATGGCGTCGTTGACCTGCCAAGGCCAAAACTCCGCCGGGCCTTGTTTCGCAGTGGTGTTGGCGGCATAAACAGGGAAACCATAACCCTTGAGAGTATTGCTGTCCCGGGCAGCACCGTCGGTCACCAGGCCACCAGCATTCAGTTGCATCATACGCAGGAATTTGATGTCGCCGCCAATGGAACTGTACTCCCACCCCATGGCGTCAATCACGAGGATCTCTTCAGGGCCGCATAGCTCTATAGCCACGTATTCGGCGGAGTCAACTCCCTTAGGCTTGTCGGCCACCAGATCAGGCCGATGGGGAACAAAGCGAAGAGTTACAGCACGACCCGACATATGCTGCCCTTGCTGTAACGGTTTGGCCCCATGAATATAGCTCATCGGCCAGCCCATAACCCAGAGACCATCGATCAGAGTCTGAGTTGGGATAGTTCGTAGTACCTCCAGGGTTTCACTGGAGATCGTTTTAGCATCGCTCATGTTTGCACCCCTTTTTAATTGATACTCAAAAACACCTGTTTGATTTATTAGCTGTTCGTCATTGCTAGCCTGCGATCATTTGGTCCAGATGGTACTCAGTGTCTCCCAGATTTGCCTCGGCAATCTTGGCTCGAGCGGAGTAAAGTTGCATGTCATGTTCAACGGTAAATGAGGCTGCTCCAAAGATAGAATGGCCCGTCTCCGTGGCCAGGCGGCTGAGAGTACCGGATTGAGCTTTTGCCATCGCTATCGCTTCACTGGCCGGCGAACCCTGATCCAATCGCGAAGCCGCTTGGTAAGTCAACAATCGACCTCCCTCCAACGCCATCTTAAGGTCGGCACACCGATGCTGGACGGACTGAGACCCGCGTCCGAATCGACCCCCAGAACTAGCATATTCAACTACCATTTCCAACACTTTCTTGCACCGACCTATGGTCTCAGCACATTGAACCACCGTGGCCTGTTGGATGGCCATTTCCAAGGCCACTCTTCCTTCGGCGATCTCACCCAGGACAGCGGTGTTGGACAGTGAAATGTCGTCAAACTCAACCGTATACTGGGGGTAATTTGCGATGGACTCCATGGCAGTCATGATTACGCCGTCGGTTTGGGAGTCCACCAGCACCAGAGTGGTGTCTGGCCAGGCTCCAATTGCTGGACGAGTGGCGCAGATTATGTGGTTGGCAATACCAGCATGGCGGACGAAAGAACTCTCGCCGCCGAGGATCAGTCCACCACTCTGGGAGGATGTCTCCAACCGCTCCCCTCGGGCCAGGGTCAGAATCAGATTGCCTTGGATCATTCCAGGTAGGAGATTCTGTTTTTGTTGCTCAGTTCCACCGTACAGAACTATATGCGCTGACAGCACTGACGACGTGATCATCGGTCCTGGAACCAATGCCCTGCCAAGCTCCTCGAATAGCACAGCTTGATCTGTGAGAGAGCGGCCAGCGCCGCCGTACCTTTCCGGCATAGCAATACCCAGCCATCCCAGCCGGGCCATATTTTGCCATAGTTCGGCCACGTGACCGTCACCAGATTCCTCAGCAGACCTCACCAGCGACGTAGGACATTCCTCACTGAGGAACTCACGTGCGGTGGTACGTAATATCTCTTGTCCAGATGTCAGACTGAAGTTCATAGATCAATAACCCAAGCGAGGCATCCCAAGTCCCATCTGAGCGATGTTATCCCGTTGGATATCGGCAGTTCCGGAACTTTGCCTATTCAGAGTTTCGCGGTGGATTCCTTCTATGTTTCCCAGCAATGGGACCAAGTGTGAACCGTTTCTCAGGGTGGCATAAGGACCAAGCACTTCCATAGCCATCTCGGCAAAACGCAACCTTTCTTGGCTGCCAAACAGACATGCCCATGCTACTTCTGTACCGTTACCCGACAGGTGTCCTTCAATTGAAACGCCCTGCCAGCTGAGTAACTTCCAGGTCTCCATACCCAACCGACGCTGTGCCAATTGATGTCGCACCAGTGGGTGTTCGGCCAAAGGCTGTCCGCCGTCAGGAGCCGAGTCATTACAGAAATCTGTGAAATCGTCAAACACTCGTCTAACCGCACCATAACGACCCAGTTCGGAAATCGCATTATGAGGGTTGGTCATTGTGTACTCCCTACCCCGGTTCTCTACACCAATCAGGCATGACCCTGGCAATCGCACGTTATCAAAGGATGTGTGGGTAGACATCTCTCCGTTTATTAAAGGATTAGGCTGAAGGTTAATACCAGGGGTTTTGGTATCGATGACGAACAGGCTGACGCCCCAGTTTTTTTCGGGATGTGATTCAGTGCTGGCCAGCAGAAACATATAGTCCGCATGAAAAGCGTTGCCGGTAAACGTCTGTGTGCCATTCAAGACGTAATCTCCGACGTCACGTTCTGCTCTGAGTCCTGATGGTGCCCTATCTGATCCGATATTGGGTTCACTGAATGCCTGGCAATACTCGACTTGGCTTTTGGCGATAGGACTCAGATAGGTTTCTTTCTGCTCAGATGAGCCAAAGGCCATGATGGTCGGGAGGACAACGTTAAGTCCGACGGTTCCAGCCTCAGGTACCAGGCGATATCCCAGTTCTTCAGCCAGTATTCCCTGCTCGATTAAGCTTTTACCGTCGCCTCCGTATTCCTCGGGAAACCCAACAGCCAACCAACGCCGCGCCGCCAATTTGAGGTTTATCTCCCTGCCAAATCTATACTGAGCCTCGGTCGCTAAGCCGAAAACCGCCTGTTTATCTTCGGGTACTTCAGCAATCAGAAATTCCCTGAGCTCGGTCTTAAATTGAAGTTGGTCCGGAGAGTAATCGAAGTCCATATTTCTACTGTGATGGAGCGCAGGCCCGGATGATTTCTAGGGCCTGTTCTTTTGCGCCGTCGCCGATAAATCTTGGCGACACGATGGGAATGGTAATGCCAGCTTTACGGTAGTCAGACAATTTCTCTTGGACCTCGTCTGCCGTCCCGACCAGACCGATCTCGTCAATCAACTCCCCAGGAACAAGGTCCAACGCCTCTTGAGTATTTCCCTCTTGCCAGGCGATACGAACTTTATCAATCTCATCGGGAAAACCAGCGTCGACCATCAACTTGCGATAGCGCGGGAATCGACCAGCATAGGACGCTATGGGTTGACGCATAAGGTCTCTAGCCGACTCGCGATTCTCCGACACTGCGCAGGGGAGCAAGCTGGCGACCTCAACGTCGCCAGGGTCGCGTCCTGCGTTCCGAGCACCGATCCCCACATGCTGGGCCGCCGTTTTCGCGTGATCCAGGGTGCACCAAGTGAGTAATGCACCCTGGCTGATCTCACCGCACACCTCAAGCATCTTTGGGAACACCGCTGCCACGTAGATGGGTATCTCTTGTCGCAGGGGCTCAAACCACAGGTCGAACCGGTCAATGTCGTAGATTTCGCCGTGATAGTTGACGTCCGAGTCCTTAAGTATCCCCCGGACAATGTCCACGCACTCGCGTAATCTCTGAACGGGCCGGGTAAATTCCAGTCCGTGTTCTGGTTCCACCTGGACCTTGTGGCTGGTGCCCACTCCAAGGATGAATCGGCCATTGGAGAAGTAATCCACGGATGCGGCTGCCATGGCGATGGTCGGCGCTGTCCGGACAAATACGCTGGTGATGCTGGTGCCCAGTTGAATCTTCTCAGTGGCCACGGCGCAGGCGGTGAGAACTGAGAACTGATCACCTCCGTGGCCTTCCGCAACCCAGGCCGATTCGTAGCCCAGATCCTCAGCCACTTTCACACATTCAACTATGTCCTGAGGGGACATTCCTCCAGAGAAACCAACTCCAACGCGCTCCATATGCTTTCCTTCTCGCTGCAAAATACGTCAGCGCAACAATGATTACTTGGCTTCAAAGCCGTTCGAAGGTCTATGATATGCCATAGCGTCAACGGACTGTAGTCTGACAGGCGCAGTTTTTGGTGTACCACACAGCATCAGGCCATCGGGATATGACGAACCCATTTTGACTCCCATGCCGCCAATCGCCTATAGCAGATACCGTTGGACCGTCATCTGCATGTGGCTATTTTCCAGCGTGTCGTCTTTCATGGTCTTGAACACGCTGGGCATCTTGCTGCCTGCCATCAGCGTAGAATTGGACCTTTCACCAAGCCAACAAGGTCTCCTGGGTTCCGCCTCCCATTGGGGAAACATAGCCCTGGCGATCCCCTTGAGTTGGGCCACATCCCGACTATCCCCCAAACTTCTGACCACGTCCGCACTGATTCTGGCCACCTTCTGTCTATTCCTCCAAGCCTGGGCACCCGTGTTCATTGTTCTGCTGATTGGCCGGCTACTCTTCGGCATCGCAAACATCGCACAGCAACCGGCTCGGGCTCTTTTGACCCGGCAGTGGTTCCCACCCAAAGAGGTGATCATAGTCAACGGTCTGTCCAATGTGTTCTTTGGGTTGGTGGTCGGAGGTGGACTCGTAATGGCTCCTATGATCCTCAACATGGTAGGGGGTGATTGGCGCACGACGTTACGTATATTTGGGTTTTATTTTGCTGGAGTCACTATTCTGTGGCTCATACTGGGAAAGACAAGGTCCAACGAGGCCGATCGAGACATCGTGATTCCACAGGGGCTGGATGTGATAAAAGGAGCTCTCGGCCACCGAGACCTGTGGATTGGCGGTATGGGATTCATGGGCGCAACCATGTCATTAAGTGCATTCTTGGCTTTTTATCCCACGTTGATGTTGGAGGAGTACGACCTGTCGCTCCGGCTTTCCGGTGGAATTCTGGCTTTAGGAGTGATAGTCGGTGGAGTGGGTGGTCTGGGCATCGCCTGGGCCGCATCAACCTCCAAAATGGAGGGGAATTTCCTTCAAGGTCTGGGGATTCTGATGATCTGCACCAACATTGGAATGATTTTTACCGGATCACTACCGACCCTGTTCATCTTATCGTTCTTCAACGGGGTGGCCTGGGCTTTCTTCCCGATTCTAGTGACCGTCCCGTTCCACCTACCACAGATACGGCCCAGGGAATTGGCGGTGGCATTTGCATTCACCATGATGAGTACTTCAGTCGGGACATCATTGGGCCCGTTGTTCACCGGCCTGATGCAAGAAGGTTTCGACAGCCTGAAGGTGGCCATGTTCATGATCAGCTTCACATCTGTAAGTCTGATTATTGCCGGAACCACACTCCGATTCCATCCAGAGCAGACTGACAGCTAACGTCCGATCAACCATCGGCTGACCATGATTGGTCTCCCCTACTCCAGAACCCCGTCCTCTTCCAGAGATTTAAATTCTTCATCGGTCAGGCCAATCAAGTCTTTTAAGACGTGGCTGGTGTGTTCACCAATCAAGGGGGCAGGAGTATCCAAACTGCCCGGACTCAGTGAAAGGACCATCTCACTGGTATCCGTTGCATAGGGGCCAATCTCGGCATGGTCTAGCCATTGAAAGTGACCCCGGTGTTGTAGTTGGGCGTCGTCAAACAGGTCACGGCAGTCGTTTACCATTCCAGCCGGCACCCCAGAACTCTGCAGTATTTCCATCAGGGCTCCCACCTCCCACGAACTGGTCCAGGTTGCCAATAATCCGTCTAATTCATCCTCATTGGATTTTCGGTTAAGTAGAGTGGCAAATTCGGGGTTAAACGGCCAACCGTTTCGGTCGGGGGATATGGTTCGTTGCAGGCCTTCCCAATGCTCGTCCGAGAAGCAACCCAAAGCTATCCAGCGGTCATCTCCAGCACAGGGATAGACGCCGTGAGGCGAGGCTCCCGGGTCTCTGTTACCAGCCCGGGCCTGCTCGCGACCGTTTACGGCGTAATCCAGCAGCACTGGGGCTGAGAAATGCAACGTGGTTTCCAACTGGGACATATCTATATGGATACCTTCGCCGGTGCGACGACTGCGATCCAGTCCGGCCAAAATCGCGGCCACAGCGAACCGTGGCACGATGAAATCAGTATAGGCACCGTATGGGTTGACTGGATCACGGTCTGGCCAGCCGGTAAGGTTAGTCAACCCCACCAATGATGACAAAACCGGCCCAAACCCGGGCTGTCTTTCCATTGGTCCGCCCCGACCCATCATGGAGGTGCTGAACATTACTATTCCAGGATTAACTTCTTTCAACTGATCAAATCCCAACTCCCAACTTTCCATGGTGCCGGGGGTGAAATTTTCAGTTACCAGGTGGGCCCATTTCGCCATCCGCAGCATCAACTCACGAGCCCTGGGATGTCGCATATCAACGGTGATGCCCATCTTATTGGCGTTGTAACTGGCAAAATATCCACTTCGGTTGATACCGGACACA
>Ga0209034_10000226_pt1 | contig 28952 bp, 19 predicted proteins | sample MarorgKNORR_S2LV_2_FD_188219 | JGI IMG/M metagenome (GOLD analysis project Ga0209034, IMG submission 188219) | Marine microbial communities from the Southern Atlantic Ocean, analyzing organic carbon cycling - 250m_A/KNORR_S2/LV (SPAdes) (version 2) | ecosystem: Environmental > Aquatic > Marine... | reverse complement strand
CCATTTATCCCCCTCTCCCGCAGTAGCTACTCCCATGAATGCGGTTGCAATGAGGCCGAAAGCGAGGACAATTGCTGCTACAGTGTAACCAGGGTCCTCCAGAAGCCAGTGATTAGAGCCAGAGTGATTGGAGCCAGAGCCGTATACCTTGGTGCCATCTGACTCTCCATCCGGGTTCAGAATCAGCATCCCATTCTCATGTTTCCAGTCAATGTGCTCGAGAAAACTCATTCCGAGAATACAGTATTCAGAATCCCCCGTCCTTAGAGGGTTGATTAGCGCGTCAACGTTATTTATCGCCATCTGACCAATCGTTATGTTAGGCAAAGTAGTCCTGTATCCCATCCCCGGGCCAGCTGCTGTCGTGGTCTCGACTACTTCTCCCCGTTTCAGGTTGAACGTCTTCACTGTATCAATAGCGCCAATCTTTTCCGGGACCGAGCAGAAGCTCGCTCCCGTGTCCACCAGGAACCTGAGGTTGCTGATATTTCCGATACTCCCATCGACGTAGAAGCAATTATTGTCATCGGGCTTCAGTACGAGTCTCTGTCCGATGTATTCCACCGGGGAGCCGTCACCGGATTCTGACTCTTTCATAGTGCTGGGCGCGGAATCCGTAAATTCCGCCATTTTTTCTCGGTGCTCGGCCTCTGCCAACTCCTCTTCGCGCTGAAGACGCTTGGCCTCAGCCTCATTCAGCAAATCCTCGACATCTTCTTTGGAGGTGTCAGAATCTTTGTCCCTCTTCCACCACCGTTTGTCTTCAGCCATCCAGAGACCCCAGTTTCGTTAAGTGCTGTCGCCGGGCGTGCTTCAATCTTGACCCGGATTAGGCCGCATTGTATCCACTGCCATCGTTTTCGACGTCACCGGTCCTCTGCAGTTCCTTCAGGTGGGACAGCGCTTGGTCCTGCGCCAGCAGGGGATGCGCTTCAGGGCTGTCCGAGTATGCCGCGCTGGCGATGCTGGGGACGTCCGAGTTGCCTGCCCGTACCGCCTCCAGAACCTTCTGATGCCTCGCCTTGCGGTGCTCGATGTACTCCGTCAGCAGCCTCTCCGGGTTGGCCACCAGAGGGCCGTGGCCAGGGAAGAGCACCTTCGGCTTCAGATTGCGTATCCTCTCGAGGCCGGAGATGTAAGCACCCATGTCGCCCTCCCCGGACGGCACTAGGATAGTACCGACATGAGAGCAGTTGTCTCCGGAAACCACACCTGCATCACTGACCAAGCAGACCTGTCCCGGGCAGTGCCCCGGGCTCTCTATGACATCCCAGCGGACACCTCCGCTCGGTCCCTCGAGCACGAACGAATCGCCCTCACTGAGGACCCTGCCCTGATTGCTTGCGTTGATCTCCGCATGAGTCTCCTCGCTGGCCCATATCGGCGCTTCGTAGATCTCCGAGATGCGGCCTAGGTCACCGATGTGGTCGGGGTGCCTGTGGGTGAAGATGGTGGCCGTGATCGAACTGCCGTCGTCACCGATCTCCTGGACCTTCAGCGCCAACTCCTCTAGCCCCTCCTCGCCCCTAGCAGCGGGGTCGACAATGACGCGCTCCCCACCCCTCTCTCCTAGGATGTAGCAGTTGGTATGGGTGGCCGGGGGCAGAGTGGCGGTTCGAATCAGTATGCATTCGACACCCGGGCCGTACTCGAATCTGTGTGGGCCAGAGGGAGGGTCGGCTGCTAGGGCATCGCACGCGGACTGCAGGTCGCCCTCACGCTCAATGGCTCCGACTAGGTCGCGAGCGAGTGTAACGATGGGAGGCGGCAGCCGTAACTCGTTGCCCTCCCATGAGGCAAGCAGGTCAGCAGGCCTCCACCATCGGAACTCGTCGAACTCTGAGCGGCCCGGGGGGAATGTCGGAGTGACGCCAGGGTCGCCAGTCGGGACGTGGAAGAACAGGTTATGGAAGCGAGCGGGTGCCTGAGGAGGTGTGATTCGCTCGGTGATCATCTCACAGTGGAACCCGTCAGCGGTCAGTTCTCCTGACTCCATCGACTCCAGCCAGCCCGACTTGTTGCCACAGACCAGTTCCCTGACTTCGGTGCCGACCTCGCAGAAACCGCCGCTGCCATCAGGTGCGACGCCCAACTCCTCGACCATCTCCCTCAGTAGTGCGAATGTGGAGACCCGATCGGCCTCCCTATCCGAGAGCCACTCCGGATGGGATTCGGCGGCAGCCCTGTCGACCCTGCTGATTCCACCTCCTGGGAAGGCCCAGACGTCCGGGAAGGCTGGAAGCTCAGATACACGATGCCCAAGCAGTATCTCGTGTCCGCCGGCACGCTCCCTGCTGAGAATCACAGAGGCTGACGGATGAGGGGTCGTAATCTCGGATTCTGGCATATCCATACCCTCCGGCAACTCTCCCATATCCATTCGACGAGGTATGACGCTTCAACCTCGCTACAATAACGATTGAATACGTAATCTAACCTTCGCAGAGCATGGACTCGTTCACCATCGCGAACACCAGCACCAGCACGGGTGAGGGACTGCATCAGTCCGAGATGCCACGATTCGGCCTAGGGGTCTACTTGATGGGCGAGCCCGGCGAGTGCAAGGCCTCCGTGCTGTACGCGCTCGAGCAGGGTTACAGGCTAATCGACACGGCGATGGCCTACGGCAACGAGGATGAGGTAGGTCAGGCCATCAGGGAGTCAGGAATCCCTAGAGAGGACATCTTCGTCGTAACGAAGTTACGACAACCCCACGCCAACAGCCATGAGGAGACGCTTCAGAGGTGCCAGCAGAGCCTCGAAAACCTCGGTCTTGACTACATGGACCTGTATCTGGTCCACGCCCCGCCCAAGGACCTCAGCGCCAGAGCCCCGGTATGGCGCGGGATGGAGGAGTGCCTGTCCAATGGCTGGACCCGCTCCATAGGTGTAAGCAACTACGGCGCGCACCACCTCGATGCGATGCTGTCCTACGCCACCGTGATGCCCTCCGTCAACCAGATCGAGATCAACCCGTGGCTGCAGCGTCCGGCCCTACGAGCGGCTACAGAGGGCGTAGGAGCGAAGGTGATGGCCTACTCCCCACTCGCCCGCGGTCACAAACTGGCCGACTCGGGAATATCCGAGATTGCAGATTCTCTGGGCTGCACGCCAGCGCAGGCCGCCATCAAGTGGTGCTTCGATGTAGGCACAATCACCATTCCGAAGTCTAGCAAGCCAAACAGAATCTCCGAGAATCTGGACTCTCTGAAACTCGACCTCTCGGGAACCGAGGAGGCGTTCGCCGCTCTCGAGGAGTCTTACATCTCCGGTTGGGATCCGACCTCGGAGCCGTGAGATGATGAAGGAGCCCGAGACGATTGAGGAGGAGCTGGAGATTATCGCCGAGGCCATCGAGGCCGGCATCGACCCGTTCCCTCCCAAGAAGGAGCCGAATCGATGGGCCAAGCCCGCCTTGGGGTGGTTCATGGTCATCATCATGGTGAGTTGGGTCTCACAGTTGCTCTACCGCTCTCTGTGACCGGTTTTGGTAGTCCCTCCCGGATTCGAACCAGGGTCACGAGATCCAGAGTCTCGTATGATGGACCACTACACTAAGGGACTAGCGAGCGACGGAGTCGGGTTCGCTATTTCAACGAATCCGACTGCCGAAAGAGGCCACTCAGGCCCCGCGGAAAGCGGCGTTGATGTCATCTAGGCTCTGCTTACTCGGCCTCATCTCGGCTTCGTCGAGGCCCGATAGTGGGGTCTCTGTCAGGCCGAGGGCCTCGTCCGCGGTCTGCTGGTCTGGGTCGTAGTACAGCAGACCGGTCACGTGCTTGTCCTCGCCCTCGGCCTCATGTATCGCCTTGAGCGCTGACACGGCGTCGGAGGGATCATGGTCGCTGCCGATCGTCTCGAGTCTGAGGGTCGATCCGTCGAACATCTCGATGTCATCGTACTCGCCCTCGGGGATGTCGACCTCCTCTAACGGCGTGAAGTGCGGGATGTAGTCGAGCAGGTGCAGGACCTCGTCGTTCGCCTTGACGTAGTTGTACGACTTGTATGACTCGTCGTTGTTGGAGAAGGTGACGCACGGCGAGATGACGTCGATGACTGCCATGCCGCGGTGACCCATGGCCGCTCGGATCAGTGAGGTCAGTTGCTTCTTGCTGCCGGAGAACGAGCGAGCGACGAAGCTGCAGCCGAGGTTTATCGCCATGGCGCAGAGATCAATCGGCGGCTGTAGGTTTGCCTCGCCCTTCTTCTTCTTGGAGCCTTTCTCAACAGTAGCACTGTACTGCCCCTTGGTGAGGCCGTAGACCCCGTTGTTCTCGATAATGTAGACCATGTCGATGTTCCTGCGGATGGCATGGACGAATTGCCCAATGCCGATGCTCGCAGTGTCGCCGTCTCCAGACACTGCGATGAACGACAGGCTCCTGTTGACCATGTTTGCCCCGGTGGTGACGGAGGGCATCCTGCCGTGGACGGTGTTGAACCCGTGGCTCTTGCCAAGGAAGTAGGCCGGTGTCTTCGAGGAGCACCCTATGCCACTCATCTTGGCGATCCCCTCCGGCGGGATGCCGTTCTCCCAAGCTGCCTGTATGATGACGTTCGAAATCTGATCGTGCCCGCAGCCTGGGCAAAGAGAGGACTTGCCCCCTGTGTACTCGGACTTCTCCAAGTCGATCACATTGAGTTTCAACACGCTCACGCAGCCACCTCCAGAGTCTCCAGTATCTTGTCGGCGTAGACGCGCGCACGCGGGGGAATGCCGTCGGTGTAGGCCACACTGTGCAGACGGGCCAATAGGTGGACGGGCAACTCCTTGCGCAGAATCCCGTACAACTGCCCGTCGCGGTTGATCTCGAGCACGATTACCTTCTCGTGACGCTCAATGAAGCCCTCGACCTCGGAGTGGTATGGCAGCGCTCGGACCCGGCAGGTGCTGACCGAGAGACCGGTCGACTCCAGCATATCGTCGATTTCGGTGATCGAGTTCTCCATCGAGCCGTAGTAAATCACACCAATCTGCTGTTCCTCCTCTTCCCTGATGAGAGGGGCCGGAAGCAGGTCGCGCGCGCCATCTATCTTCCTGCGCAGACGCGAGACCGTGGCGTAGTACACATCGGGGTCCTCGGAGTATATTCCGTCCTCGTCATGCCCCGTGCCACGGTACAGGATAGGGTCTAGGCCGCTGCCGGGCAGGGTCCGGTACGGGATACCATCGCCGTCGACGTCCCTGTATCGCCCGTAGTTCGCTACCGCATCCATCTCCTTCTGAGTGCGTAGGACCTTGCCTCTGTCCATCGGAGTTGAGGGGTATTCGAAGCCGGCTGTCGACCAATGGTTCATACCGAGATCGAGGTCGCTGAAGCCGAAGACGACGGTCTGGAGCCTCTCTGCGTAGTCGAATGCCTTCCAACCGTACTCAAAGCACTCGTCGACGGTTCCCGGTATCAGCACCACGTGCTGGGTGTCGCCGTGGCTAGCCTCGTAGAGCATTGAAAGGTCGCCCTGTTGGGTGCGGGTCGGAAGCCCGGTAGAGGGTCCGACTCTGTTGATGTCCCAGATCACGCTAGGAACCTCGGCGAAGTAGGAGAGCCCGATGAATTCGGACATCAGCGAGATTCCCGGGCCGCTGGTGCAGGTCATGCCTCGCCCGCCGGCCCAGCCGGCTCCGACCACCATTCCGGCAGCCGCCAACTCGTCCTCTGCCTGAATTACCGCGCAGGTCGTGCCGCCATCGTCGGCCTCTCTGAGTTCGGGGAGCCATTCAATCATGCTCTCGGCCATCGAGGAAGAGGGGGTGATGGGGTACCAAGAAAGCAGGTTGATGCCCCCGTATATGGCGCCTAAGGCCACTGCTTCGTTTCCCTCCACGAGGAAGGTATCCGGGTCCTTGTCCCGGGACTCGACATGATAGGGGGACTCATCAGCCCAGTTCTCGGCCGCGTAGGCTCGGCCTTCCCCGATCGCCCGCAGGTTGAACTCGATTGCCTTCTCCTTGCCCTTGAATTGGTTCGAAACGCATTCGTTGATCATGTCCTCGTCGATTCCCAGCAAGTGGGCCAGACCGCCGACGTAGTACATATTGCACATCAAGCGAGCCAACTTGGGATTGATTCCTCTGGCCATCTTCGTCATCGGCATCCCGAAAGCGAAGCAGTCGTCCCTGTCGACGGGTAGTTTGACGTCCTCATTGTAGACTACCAGTGTCCCCGGCTCGAGCTTCTCGAGGTCCTTTCTCCAGGAGTCCTTGTTCATCAGAACCTGGATGTGCGCCTTGTTCCCAGGTGCCTGATAGCCGTCATCGCTGGCCCGGATGATGAACCATGTGGGAAGACCCGCGATGTTGCTGGGGAAGAGGTTCTTCCCGCTCACTGGGACCCCCATTTGGAACATGGAATTGAGGAGAATCAGGTTCGAGGACTGGGAACCAGTCCCGTTCGCTGTTGCAATGTTGATTGTGAAGTCGTTGTAGATGCGCTCCATCGTTTCCTGCTTCTCCCATGGTTGGCTTGGCTCTACCTAGGCTCTCGCGCATGATGACCCGGTGATAATCCGGTCTTAGCCATTCCCGTTCATAAGTCACCGATAATTGACTGAATTAGCATCCGCTGCCATTTTCAATGGGTGCGCTTTCGGGCGCGCTATGCCAATCCCTGAGGCGCTGAAGAATGCTTGGGACGAAGCAATCGTCCTGACCGAATCAGGAGAGCCCAGAAAGGCACTGGAACTGCTGCGTTCTGAGGCTTGGGATGCCTGCGAGAACGGTGCACAGCAAGCCAGAACACTGCGTTTCGCTGGCGATGCTGGAACGGCGCTTGGCGAGGAAGACACCGCTAACCAGAAGCGCCATTGGCAGCGCGCGCACAAGAACTACCGCAAAGCGTTGAACTTCGACCCCAAGAACAAGGAGACGCGACGCCGAATGAACAAGCTCGCATCACTGATGGATGAGAAGGCGATTTCACTCGGAGTAGGCTTCCAGATGTTCGATGAGGGTAACCCGACTCCATTAGGACTCGTCGTCCTCCTCGTCGTCGGCATGCTGTTGTTAGTCTCATTCAAGGTGATCACGGATTGGCTCGATACACCAGAAGAGAACCCCATCGTAACCTTGGAGATATCGTATATGGCCAAATCAGGAGAGCGAACGACGGCGTTGGTCGAAATCGAGCTCTATCAGGAGGATGCCCCGCTGCATGTCGAGAACTTCCTGTTGCTGGTCGAGGACCTCCGTTACGACTTCACGACATTCCACAGAGTGATTGATGACTTCATGATTCAAGGAGGAGACTTTGAGAATCGGGATGGAACAGGCGGCTACACCGGAAAGTGGTTCGGCTACTGCAACGGTGATGAGTACGATGATTCTGGAAACAGGTACACCCCCGAGACATGTGAGTTGTCACGATGGTCCTTGCCTGGCGAGCACACTAACGGCTTGACGCATGTTCCGGGTGCTCTTGCTGCAGCCCACGCGGGGCTCAACACCGACTCGAGCCAGTTCTACATCGTGCCAGAGGACAGCACACCCTCTCATCTCGATTGGCAGCCTGGAAAGGATTGCAGTCAGGAGTCCTGCCACACAGTCTACGGCCAGGTGATTAGCGGCCTTGAACACATCACGGCAATCAGCGAGGTCGAGACTGGCAACGGCAACGACGTCCCTGTGCATGAGGTCCGGCTGATGCACGTGACTTTGAAAGAATGAACCCGGCCAATCGGTCTGACTTTCAATGAGTCAACTTCATGGAGCCCATCATAGCCGGTATCACCGTAGGTGATGGCGTGGGCACTGACGACCCCTTCGGTGCGATGTCCTCATTCACGACCAGCGATGGCTCGTCCGCTGCGTTCATGGACATAGGAACTCTCGAGAGAGAAGGGGGCTACAAACTCGACAATCTCCCGATTTCGATACGGATACTGCTCGAGGCCGCTCTGCGCAAGTGCGATGGCTTCCTCGTTACCGAGGATGATGTCCGACACATCGCAGCATGGTCACCGACGATGACTCCAGAGGAGATTCCATTCAGCCCCAGCAGGGTGATACTACAGGATTTCACAGGAGTCCCTGCCGTGGTCGACATCGCTGCCCTCAGGGATGCGATGGTGGCACTGGGTGGCGACCCTGAGATGGTGAACCCGCAGGTCCCCGTCGATCTGGTGATAGACCACTCGGTCCAGGTCGATGTCTCTGGCCGCTTCCCCAATGCACGTGAGCGCAACCTCGAGATTGAGTACGAGCGCAACTTCGAGCGATACAAGTTCCTAAAGTGGGGTCAGCAGAGCCTCGACAACTTCCGTGCCGTTCCACCCGGCCGCGGTATCGTCCATCAGGTCAACCTTGAGTGGATTGCCAGCGTGGCCCGTGAGGAAGGTGGTCTGTGGATTCCAGACACCCTTGTCGGCACTGACTCCCACACGACGATGATCAACGGCCTCGGAGTCCTCGGCTGGGGCGTCGGTGGGATTGAGGCCGAGGCTGTGATGCTCGGACAGCCGATCTACATGCTACTGCCTGAGGTCGTCGGATTCGAGCTCACTGGTTCCATGCAGCCCGGCGTCACAGCCACTGACATGACCCTTCGAATCGTCGAGATGCTCAGGCAGCACGGCTGCGTTGGCAGGTTCGTCGAGTTCCACGGCACTGGCCTTGCGAACCTGAGCCTGCCCGACCGCGCGACCATAGCCAACATGTCGCCGGAGTACGGCGCCACTTGCGGCTTCTTTCCCGTGGATCAAGTCACTCTGGACTACATGCTTCTCTCCGGGCGCGAACCCTCGCACGTCGAGGACGTCAAGCGCTATCTAACTGCTCAGGGACTTTTCTACTCTGATGAGACCCCCACGCCCGGGTTCACTTCCAGCCTCTCCCTCGACCTCAGTTCAGTGGAGCCCTCTCTAGCCGGCCCCAAGAGGCCGCAAGACAGGGTCTCACTCTCGGATATGAAGTCTCATTGGAGGTCCAGCCTGAATGCGCCGGTCGGGCATCAGGGACACGGAGTGGATGCGTCTCGCAATGACGCCACGGCCCCGATTATGGGTCGCGACTCAGAGTTGGGCCATGGTGATGTGGTCATCGCCGCAATCACGAGCTGCACCAACACTAGCAACCCGAGCGTGATGATTGCTGCGGGACTAGTTGCTAGAAATGCTCGTTCCAGGGGACTCACGATCAAGCCTTGGGTCAAACCCAGTCTCGCTCCAGGAAGCCGCGTAGTCACCGAGTACTTCGACGCGGCCGAACTGAGTGAACACCTCTCTGCTCTCGGATTCAATGTCGTAGGCTACGGTTGCACGACCTGCATAGGTAATTCAGGCCCCCTCGACGAGGAGATCGCGGCTGCGATTGACGAGGCCGACTTGGTGGTCGGCAGCGTCCTCTCGGGCAACCGGAACTTCGAGGGCAGAATTCACCAGAAGGTGAGGGCGAACTATCTCGCAAGCCCGCCACTGGTTGTGGCCTACGCGTTGGCGGGCACGCTTGACATCGATTTCTCCAGCGAGCCGCTGGGTCACACCGAGTCCGGCGAGCCCGTCATGCTCGCTGACATATGGCCCAGTGACGGCGAGGTGCACTCGGTTATCGAGAACGTAATCGGCCCAGAGATGTTCAAGTCGCGCTACTCGGACATCCTAAGCGAGCCACGCTGGGATGCTATTCACAGTGAGTCCAGCGCCCTCTACGACTGGGACGACTCATCTACCTACGTACGTCTCCCTTCATTCCTGCAAGGCATCGAGTCCGAGCCCGCGCCCATCGAACGGATTCAAGGAGCCCGCGTTCTCGTCAAGGTCGGCGATTCGGTGACCACGGATCACATCAGCCCTGCAGGAGCATTTCCCCACCATGGACCAGCGGGGCAGTACCTGATGGACAACGGAGTACAGCCGCGCGATTTCAATTCGTTCGGAAGCCGCAGAGGCAATCACGAGGTGATGGTCCGCGGCACCTTCGCCAACATCAGGATGCGCAATCAGATAGCCCCGGGGACAGAAGGTGGATTCACTACTCACTTCCCCTCGGGGGAAGTAACCTCGATCTACGAAGCCAGTAACAGGTATCAGGAAGAAGGGACTCAATTGGTCGTTATCGCTGGCTCGGAGTACGGAACGGGCAGTAGTAGAGACTGGGCTGCGAAGGGGACTTTGCTGCTTGGAGTCAAGGCTGTGATCGCCACATCGTTTGAGAGGATACACCGATCCAATCTCGTCGGTATGGGGGTGCTGCCGCTGACCTTCCCCGAGGGAGAGGACGCAGATAGCCTCGGCCTAGACGGAACCGAGACCTTCGACATACCAGCCAGCGCCGAGCTTGAACCGTTCTCTTCAATCCCAGTGACTGCCACCAATGCAGATGGCAGCGTGACCGAGTTCGACGCCGTCGTCCGCCTCGACACGCCCGTCGAGGTTGATTATTACAGGAACGGCGGAATACTGCAGGCCGTTCTGAGAAATCTTGCCGAAGCATGAAAACCGCTCTTGCACCCCACGCAGTTAAGTCCCTGATGTTCCGGAGGTGAGACGATGGAGTTACGGGGAACAGTCAGATTTCGCTTCCGTTCCCCCGAGCACGACATTGATGTGCTGCTGGAGGGCGAAGCGAAATGGGTAGAGTCGCTGCGCGAGGAGATCGGCCTAACGGGCGAGGTCGGGGTTGTCCAGCCACTGGCCGCTCGAATGGTCGACCCCGACGAGCCCGAGCCCGAGTCAGCCACCGGAGGGGAAGAGGACTTCTTTGAGGAACTCCCTCTGCCCGAGGAAACGGTCCTCCCCGGACCTCCTCCCGATCCCTCTCGAATACCTTCAGTACCCAGGGTTATCGGCAGCCTCGATGTCGATTCTAAGATTGCAGAGCTCGGTGGTCGGGGGCGCAGCGATCCCGACATCTCAGCAATCATTGAGATACTTGACGAGGTCCAAGACGAGATAGAGCCCCTGAAGGATAATTTGTCTGGAAATCCGTTGGCCGAGGCTTGGGTCCAACTACTGCTCACTTTGGTGGTCAGGGAGCATGGTCACACCTCACTACCAGTAAGCCTGATCGACGAGGCGGTCGGCGAGCGCACCGGCCTTCACGGAATCGATCTGGATATCTTCCTAGACCGCCTGTGGATGATGGGGCGTCTTGAGAGAATACATGGCGGCATAGAAACTCAGTACGCCCCTAACCCCATGTGGCTGGAAGCACAGTAATACAAACCCTCTAACGCACCAACTCCTATGGAGTTGCGCAACTCATTTGGTGCGAAGGCATAAGAGACGAACGAAACTCCGACTGAGCATGCTGAATACGTTTGAGTCTGCCCGAAATAGAACAAAGGAGGGCCGGACAGCCGTCTTCCTAGTGTTTTTGATGCTGACCTCGCTGATGGTATCACTAGTGCCGGCAGTGAGCGCATCCCACATCACCCAGTACGCAGTCCAGCGTGACCCTTCTGACCTTTCTGTTGGTGATCTGAACTGCGACGGACACAACGACATCGTAGCTGTGAGCATGATGGGACACTACATCACGGTCCTGTACAACGATGGCTCGGGCGGCTTCCAAGACAGGCAGGACGTGTTCATCTCAAACAACGACTCCCAGCGCGCTGGGTTCGTTGATACAGCAAACTCTGTCGACGTCGAGATAGCTGATATCGACGGCGATGAGGTGAATGACATTGTCTACTACCAGGAGAATATCCGCTTCGTCGGTGAGAGTTTCGTCAGGCCTGGCAACCTCACCACCATGTGGGGCGACTGCACTGAGAGGGTCAATCAGTGGGACGACACCGAAATCACGGTCTCAAACCCGTATCATCTTGGAATGGATGTCGGAGACATCGACGATGACGGCAACGCGGACATCGTGCTTGTGACCCAAGACGCAACCGCAGCCAACCAGTACATCCAGATCTACCGTGGGCCCGACCCGTCTCTGCTGACCAACCAGCAGTCCATGCCAGTACCCCTGACTAATGGCTTGTACGTCGAAGTGATGCTCGGCCACTGGGGAGAGACAGTTCAAGGCGGCGGTATCCCCGGGGGCTTAGGAGACTGCGAAGACCTCGACATCTGGCTTCTCCGGACCCCTCCGTACAACATTGGCGTGGGCTACTCGGTCGGCCACTACGACAACATGACCGTGCTCGAGTATGACTGCCTGACCAATCAGTATCCCAATCCCATGGACGCGACCGCGCAGGGTATGCACGAGTTCAAGCTCGATGCCGAACACAACTACCCGCTCTACGGCATCGACATCGCCGATACCAACGATGACGGTGAGATTGACCTCATCGCCGCTATAGACGGCATCACAGGAAATATCTCCTACGCTACCAAGAGCGGCAGCAGCTGGGACACCCAAAACTACGTCTACCTCGGCGACTACCTCGGTGCCTCGCTGACCATCGTCGACGTCAACCGAGACGGCGAGGTTGACTTCTTCGTTCCGACCGAGGTCACCCTGACTCGTCTGCAGGACTCGACCGCTCAGAACCAGACCTACCTGCTCCTCGAGAACCTGCGTGAGATCAACTCGGTCGAAATCATCCTCGCCAACCCCAGCGGGTCCGGTTACCTCTCATCACTCTCGTTCGATGTGGGCCGTAGACCCACCATGGCAATCCCAGGCCAGTTGCAAGGAGGTGACGAGAGCGCCTATGAGATCATCATCGGACAGCGCGACTACGGCTACAGATTCGCCGACAACGCGATGTGGCTCGATACCCAGGGCTGGGCCGGCGCGGGAGACTTCCTCTCAGTACTAACACTCGACAACGAGGATGTCGGCATCACCGAGGTAACTATCGCGCCCGCGTCTTACAATCCAGCCACGGGACAGGCCGAGATCGGTGAGGGAACAAGGTGGGTCAACGTGACCGTGAAGAACACGGGACTGAATCCACTGACTGGCTCCGTCGACGTCGATCTAGAGGTCAAAGAGGTCGTAGGAGGAACCGACACCGTGGTCTACTCCAATGACTTTGAGGGTAACGAGGACACGACTAACTGCACCAACTGCGCCTTCGTCAAGAACTCCTACACTGGAATGTACGGAACAGGGGCATCCTCGTGGCACATTGAGAGCAACTCGACCGCGGACACCCAAAACATCTCTTGGTACGAGGCCGACAGCAACCCCACCGACTACTACTGGGCGGGCGTCGACTACAACGGAGACAACGAGAGCGATTCTGGATATTACAACAACATGGACGAGGCACTGATCCTCGAAAACGTCGACCTGACCGGGGCTGATGCGGCGTACATGGACCTCTCGGTCATGTGCACCACAGCCTACTTCGAGCTTTATCTCGCCGAGCAGTATTCGGTGGTAGAGCGCTGGCTGTACGAGGACTCCTGTGGCATCGAGGTTTGGTCCGAGGGCAATGGTTGGGAGTCCGTCTTCTTCAACGGTGGCTGGGACAACGAGCGCTTCTTCCGCATTTACTGGCAAGGTGTCGACCCGGAGTACAACACCTACAATGGCAACAACTTCGCCAACACTGCTACAGGATGGATCAACTACACTGAGGGCGGAGGCACTTCGGAAGACCCCAATGAGTTGGAGTCAATCGATCTCACGCGCTACGCAGGACAGGTCATCGACATCCGCTTCCGCTTCCGCAGCGGCCTAATGGGCTCCGTTGGACCTGCTGGATCATCTCAGGACACCGGTCTTGACGGCTTCGCCTTCGACAACATCACTATCAGGAAGAGGGACGTCACCTTCGGATCGACTGAGACAGTCTCGCAGCAACTCATCTTCAACAATTTCGCAGCCGGAGCATACGAAGAGGTCAGCCTTACCGCGGATTTCATCGACAACAGGACCTACTACGTCAAGACCGAACTGACCAACCCATCCGGCTTCACCAACATGGACGACCTAAACGACGATATCAGGTTCCAACTCACAGTGAACAACCTGTTCGACCCTTGCCTCGCAGAGGAACACTGGATCGACCTCGAGAACGGCGTTAGGTATGCCTCGGGCGAGAGGGACGTGGAGGTGCGCGTGCAGAACTGTGGTAACACAGTGACAGATTTCCAGGTCGAGGCCTTCATACAAAACGCCGAGCCGGACCTCGTCGCCATCGAGGACTTCTCGGGCGTCGAGCCGATGTGGACCGACGACGGTAATCTGAACGGCAGCAGGCTGGACGACTCCACTGGCTCAAACGACATGCTGCCGCAGAATCGAGGTGTTTTCAACAGCCACGCGTACTGGCTGGGGCACCCTACCGACGGCTACGGCGACGATTGGAACGAGACTGTCACCTTGGATCCAATCCCGGTCGCATCGACAGGAGCCGATTTCACATACCTGACCTTCGACTATTACGCCGAGGGAGACTATCTCAAGGATAGCAACGGCAACATCCTTGCCATCCGGGACGCAGCAAACCTCGAGATATCTTGGAACAAGCAGGGCGAGGTGTTTGAAGGCGTAGTTTATGGAACTTGGACCGACCTCAATGAGAACGGCATCCAGAACACCGTCCCAGAGGACCCTAACTTCCACCGCTGCGAAGATTTCGATAACAACGGCTACGACGAGGTCGAGTACTTCGGTGACCACTCAGACAATGTCAACTCAGTCGTCTGGTTCGATTCCGAGAACATCCTCAAGTCGGTCACCGTCGACCTGACTCACATCGTTATCCTGAACCGCACCAGCGCCGACACCTCTGATTGGCGTGACGAATGCACTACCCTCTCAGGGTCCGAAGTGACCCTGACCTGGAGGTTCCAATCTAATGATGACGGCGTCAACGGCAACGCCGGACTGGCAGGATTCGGCGTAGACAATATCCGCGTCGAGGAATTCACCTTCGAGGACGACGGCACTTACACTGTCGACGTCACCGGCCTCGACGCCGCGGAGCGCCAGCGGGTCAACCTCACCACGCACGACTTCCAGAGCGGCATCTACAAGATCGACGTGACTACTATCTTTGACAACACGGACCCACTCACCTCGTGGTACAACGAGTCCGAGATCAACACCGCGAACAACCACTCGTCGATCATCTTCAGCATCGCCAGCGCGGACATCACGCTGTTGCAGCCCGACGTGCTTGAGTGCGTCGCCGACATCACCTACGAGTGCGTCTACCCAATCGATGATGCATCCGCTCACAGTTTTGCTGTGCCTCTGCTGAACGGCGTCATCGCGGGCGAGTACGAGATCACGATGAAGGTGGTCGACCTTGACACGGGCCAGACGGTCTACGAGGAGGACAGCGACAACGGGCCGTTCGACCTCGAGCCTCATGCGAGGGCCCAGGCCAACTGGACCAGTCCGTACAACTCGTGGTACGACAGCCACACCTACAACATCAGTTTCTACGGGATTCTGACAGAGGACAGCGAGCCCTCGGGTAACGACCGCTACTTCGAAATCCAGTTTTACGACAACATCGACGTGGCAATCCTGTCCAATCCGACAGACCAGAACCGCCTACAGAGCGTCAAGAAGGATCTTGAGGCGATGGGCAAGACCTACACTCAACTACGATTGGAGAACTGGGATACCTACGGAACTCCAGACTGGGTCGAGCACTACGACAAGGTGCTGCTGCCGTGGCAGACTGACTACAACGTCTACTACGGCGAGTACTACGAGGCCCTCGCTGAGACCCGCGAAAGCGATGGACTCAGCTTCACCGAGACCCTTGAGGACTACATGACCGGCGGAGGCACCGTTCAGATGCACCTCGGGCCGTACAGGAACGAGTACCAGCCGAACCGACTGCCTTTCGGTATGGACATCGCGATGAGGAACCAAGTCAACTTCACTGTCGACAACAGGATTCACTACAGCAACCTGTCCATCGTCGACCGGTATCATCCGATTCTGAGCAATGTCGACCCTATAGCGTTCAGCGGTGTTCACGGTGGCTCCTACGTCGCTCTGGCCGGCTTAGACACCGCACAGGTCCAGTCGACCCAGATACCGCAGGTCTGTGGCGGTCGCATCAGCGACCCTACAGGTACATTCCACACGCTGATCCGCGATTCGGTTTACGATAGCCAGTCACTGTTGTCTATATGCAATCGCGGTGCTGGCGGACTGATTGTCACCACTATAGACGTCGAGAACCCGAGCGTCTCGGAGGAATTCGGCGGCTCGTCGATACCACTGCTGTCGAACATGCTCTCCTACCACTTGACCCCGTACCCGGGCGACTTCGGAATCGCGGGCGAGAGCTTCGATCTGACCATCAACGGCGAGGCTCCTTCGATCGACACGGTTACCGGCGCCTACGCCACGATGTACATCAAGAGCAATTCTGACCTTGACTTCAGCTACGTTACCTCCGTCGAAGGAGTCTTCGCAGACTGGACACTTGAGTCTGGCAACAACGACTCGGTCACAGGCTGGGACGGCTCGATCATTGATTCTGGGGAGTACAGTCACACGCAGCAACTCAACCCGTCCATACCGACTCTGGGGTCGTTCTGCGTTGGTGACACCACCTCAAACACAGGCTGCAGAATAGGCGCAGAGTGGATGCTGACCCTGTATCTGCACGATGACGAGGGCCACACTCGAATCACCTACATCCGCATGGTGACCGACGACACCCTCGCCGATGAGTTCAGACCCATAGCCTCGGCATCCATGATAGAGAATACGGTCACCGATGCATACGTCACGCTGGACGGTACCAAGACCGTAGCCGGAACCGACTGGCCAGTCTACAGGGCCAGGCTTTCGGACACCGGCGATTTGAGCATATCATTCACCGCGCAGGACAGTTACGACCCCGATGCCCCCGAGGGCGAGAAGGGCATCGAGCTCTACGAGTGGAAGGTCTTCTTCGATTATCCGTGGGACAGCGCGGACCCGACTTTGGTTGGTCACGAGTTCCAGATACCTTTCGCAGCCGGTGATGACTGGACATACGTGTTCAGGAACTTGACTAGTAGCCCCGATGGCAACTTAGAGAACGAGATTCGCGTCGAGCTGATAGTCTACGACAAGGCTGGCAAGCAAAGCGAGAAGGCAAGGATGTACTTCATAGTCGTCGGAGAGGACTTCGGCGATGACGAGCCTGTAGTGGACTTCTCGAAACCAAGGCCCGAGGACTCTCAGAGCGACAACCTCGTGACTATTAGCGGAAACCTACTCTCCGGGGCTGAGAACAGCGACGTAGTCATCGAAGTCGCTCTGACTGAGGCAGTCCTAGACTATACGACGACCCAGAAGATAACTCAGAAGTCGATTGGTAAGTACAACAAGACAGAGAACCTAGCCGATGGCCAGCAGTTCACGTTGACCCTCGATATTTCGGATCTGTATCAGGAGACGGGCGTTGCAGCCACCATCTATGTGCTTATCACGGAGGGAGATGGAAGCAGATACACCATCTCACAGACCCTCGCGATAAACCTCCTCCCGATTGTGCCTGACGAGCCTGATGTGGAGGAAGAGGGCATGAGCATGCTCCTGATGGGAGGGTTAGCGGCGTTCATCCTGATACTGGTCGTCGTAGTCACGGTGGTCATGCGAGGCCGTGGCAAGGAGGACTCCGATGAGGACGTCGTCGAGCAGTTCGGAGGCGTCGAAGAGATGGACCCGGTAGAAGCCTATGTCCAGCAGATGGTCGCCTCGGGATACGACGAACAGACCGCCAGACAGTACGCTCAGCAGTACTATGCACAGTACTACGAACAGCAACGCAAAGGCGGCAGCTGACGTAAGCCGTCAAGCGGTTTACCGAGACGCACCTTGAAGACCGGGTGATTACAGCGTAGCCCGTGGACACATCCGGACCTCACACCGTAGCCGACATCTCTCTGGCCGAGTCCGGCGAGAAGCGTGTGGCTTGGGCACGCAGCAGGATGCCAGCCCTAGCGGCGCTGCACGCCAATGCGGAGTTTGAGAAGCCCCTAGCCGGCCAACGCGTGGCTGGATGCCTGCATGTGACCAAGGAGACCGCAGTTCTAGTTGAGGCACTAGTCGCAGCAGGTGCCGAGGTATCGTGGTCTGGATGCAACCCTCTGTCTACGCAGGACGATGTAGCGGCATGGATGGCCCGGGAGGGATACGGGGTCCACGCGTGGTACGGACAGGACACCGAGGAGTTCTACCAATGCATCGACAGAACCCTCGACTTCCATCCCACACTCACTCTTGATGACGGTGCGGACCTAATCTACAGGGTCCACAGCAACTTCCCCGAACTCGCCGATGGAATCATCGGAGGCACTGAGGAGACCACCACCGGCGTCCACAGGCTGCGCGCGATGGCTGACGCAGGTGAGCTGCTGTACCCAGTCATAGCGGTGAACGACGCGGCCACAAAGTGGGACTTCGATAACGTGCACGGGACCGGGCAATCCACTCTAGACGGTATAATCAGAGCCACTAGTGTATTGCTAGCGGGCAAGACCTTCGTCATCGCTGGCTACGGTCATTGCGGCAAGGGCCTAGCGGTCCGAGCCCGAGGAATGGGAGCAAACATCGTGGTGACCGAGGTAGATCCGCTGCCCGCGCTGCGAGCGGTCATGGATGGATTCAGAGTCATGAGGATGGACGAAGCGGCTGTCATCGGCGACATCTTCTGCACCGCCACTGGGATGAAGGACGTCATCGTAGGCCGGCACTTCGACTCGATGAATGACGGGGCAGTGGTTTGCAACACCGGCCACTACGACTGCGAAATCAACATCCCCGACCTTGAGTCGAGGTCAGAAGACATCTACACGGTGAGGGACAACAACGAGGCTTTCCGGATGCCCGACGGCCGTACTATCTATCTGCTCGCACGCGGACGTCTGGTGAACCTCGCTGCAGCCGAGGGACATCCCAGTGAGGTGATGGACATGTCATTCGCGAACCAGTTCCTCGCACTCTGCCGCCTCGCTTCGGAAGGCGCTGGCTACGAGAAACGTGTCTACGACATCAGTGCCGAGCAGGATAGCGAACTGGCAGCACTGAAACTTCAGACCGCGGGAATCGCCATCGATGAACTAACACCAGAGCAGATTGCATACGGCAGTGACTTCAGCGCTGGGACCTAGTCATCGAGCGGATCAAGCTCGCCAAGATCCTCCTCCGGATCATCTTCCGAACCATCCTCCAACCCTGTATCGTCCATCGTGGAGAATGACGGAGCTTCGGGCTTCCACCTGATGGGGAGCTTGTCGCCTGATTCGACTATCAGTTCGAGTCTCTCGTTCAATGCCGGCATCCGCTGTCCCGTCATAGCAATGTACAGTTTGCTAAACCTCACCGAATCAGGGATGCATACCTTGCCGGTACTGGTTTCCGCGTCTATGGCTCGGTCAAGGTCGAGAGCGTGTCGATTCAGTTTGTGCAGAAGTCCCGACGTGAGACGTGAGATTGCCATGAAGCAGGTTAGGATGAAGAGGAAAACGAACACGCTCCCCCAAACGGTATCGCCCGCCACCATCATGGCGAAGGTGCCGAGGATGAATACCAACGGAGCGATTACTAGGAAAAGGAAGCGAGTGGGCGAAGTGGGTTTCCTAGACTTCATCCTCTCGATGATGGCCCAACGGGGGTGCTTGGGATTCTGTGGCTTGAAAATCTCGTCCTGCTCCATTTTCGCAGCTCTGGAGACCATGCGCCTGACGGCATCCATCCTAGCCAGCTGTTTGCTGTCTGCAGCATCCATCTTCTCGCTGAACAGTTCCTCGATCAGGCTGGCGCACTCCTCGTAGTAGCCGAGTCTGACCAATATCCCAATCTGCTCGATGAGCGGAGTCACCTCGTACGGCGCGACAGCACGTCGAGCCTCCCACCATCTGATACCATCTTCTAACATTCCTAGATGGTCGATCAGAAGTACTCCTCCGAGCTTCCATGCATCGAAATTTTCGGGGTCGATCTCCACGACCTTGCGCAGGGCTGCCATCGCTTTGGCAGACTGCTGCAGGTCCGGCATATCCTGCCGACCTCTAGTCTCAGGGGGAAGGGTCCAGCGGGCCACGCCCATCCACCCATCTGAGTGGGTAGGGTCGATTCTCACAGTCTTCTTGGCAGCTTCGAGAGCGCCCCCCCTATCGCCAGACTCCACAGCCTCCAGCGCATCGAGCCAAGTCAACTCGGCACTCTTGGCCATAGCACTCGCTAGCGCTGATAATGCATGAAGGCTGGGGTACCTAAAATTTCGAATCAGCGACCTCTTCTACCTCTGGTAGGTGTGTTCCTCCTACCTTTGGAAGGTCCCTTCCCTTTCCAATTCCTACGAGTGTCGGGTCTGCGCTCTCTCCGAGGTGTTGTCTTGGATCCTCTTCCCGCCGCAGGTTTTCTTGTGTCGCAGCGGTTGCAAACGTCTCGTCTCGCGTAATTGTGGTTGTTGCACTTCGGACAATTCCAGTCCCCGGGCTTCATATTTGAGTCTCTGAAACCACCTGAATTACTAGATCTATGACCACGAGAATCCCTGCCTCTTCCACCACCTCTCGGTTTCGGCTCTTCACAACCAGTTCGATTGCAGACCTTCTTGTTTGCGAAATTGTGGTTTTTGCATTTTGGGCAGCGCCAGTCGCCCGGCTTCATACTAGAGTGCCTATCATCTCCGAACTTACGATCCCGGCCCCTTTGATTGTTACCTCGTCTACTGCCGGGACGGCTATCGCGCCCCCTTCTGAATTTACTCTCGCCTGATCGCCTATCCTGACGACCGCGGTTGAACCTCCCGCTAGGGGCAATCTCAACGGGTGATCCGATGGCACTTCTGGCATCGACAGAATCCGCGAGAGGATGTATGTGAATCAGTGGATTGTCAACCGAACCAATCACGGTCTCCACTCGCCCCAGCGTCTTCCCTCCCACTACTCTGATTGTGGCTCCAAGCTTGGGCGCGCGCCCCTCGAAGGCAATGAGGAGCCCCTCTTCATGCGAAGCCTTCGACACGGTCCCGCTGAAACTCATGGCTCAGCCGCGCCGCCTACCATACATGAGGGCACCGACTACAGCAACGATGAGTGCAGGCAGGCCAGTAGCAGGTAGCAAACCACCATCTTCCTCATCAATTGGTGGTTGAATGGGCTCCGGTTCCGGTTCATCGAAGAGATGGGAGTTATTCACAGTCTGCGAAACACTGGAGCACTTGTTCGAAGCGTCACAACCCTCGATGGTGACCACGTGCTCCCCTTCATCCCACAGCTGGAAGTTGATATTCGGAGTGGACCACGTATTCCCTGTGGAACTCACAGAACCAGTCTGCGAACCGTCTATGGACATCGAGAACGTCACAGACTCACCGTCCGGGTCGCTGTACTGCCCATGCATTGACCACTGCGAACCATCCCACTCGGTCGAGGAGATACTGAGGGACGGAGGGGAACTTTCCTTTGAGATGCTGAGGTCATACACGTGCTCCATGGAGTAGACATCGGTACCTTGGACGCTGACCCAGACCTGAACCGGACCCGGTACCATGGTCGAGGCTGAGACATCCACCGTGATTTCCTCAGTGAAAGTGACTGACGTGGATTCAGAGGGCGACCCTTCTTGCATCAGAGCGATTTCGACTGTGAGGTCCGGCCAGTCCGAAGTCTGACTCAGGGTAATCGGATGGGGGTCGGCGAGGGTCTGCTGAGGTGTAGAGAGTGAGAATGGAACTCCAAGATGCCAGGTTCGGTTGCCGGTGCTCTGGTCCGCTGAGTCGACGGCCTCGCAACTCACCTCAGCGGCGCTGCCACGAGGAATCTCGGCCCACAAAGAGCGATCCGCCCCCTCACTGAGTTGGAGCGAGGCCGCGCCGGTGCAGCGAACATCCAACTGAGAGACACTACCCTCGTCGGCGAACCACGAAGACACATCACCCCATGGCGCCCAGACGTGCTGCCCACCACTGGGCGAAGGGAACCACGCGCCCTCTGGAGGCGCAGCATCAGTCCATTGCGGGGGGTTGTCGACAGGGATTGGAGCGGTGGTGAAGTCCGCGAACAAGTCTTCACCAATCGGCCAATCGGTTCTGGGGGAGTCGGGGCTTAGGCTGTAGGTCAGGCTGCCGTCCGCATTCTCGGTAATCTCGTAAGTCGAGGAACCGTCACCGATGCAACTGCCACGGAGCGGTGCTTGACCGCCTGCGGTGTCCTCGTCGAGTCCGACCACTCTGCCCTCGCACTCATCCCAGAGATCGAGCCGCAGGTCCTGAGTTACAGGGAATGTGAAGTCGAGTGTCGCTCCAGACATGTTGGAGGCATTGAGAGCCAGCGTGAAGTTGCTATTGTCGGTGAAGCCTGAGATGACCATCGTTGCGTTCAGCCAGAGTTTGATGCGACATTCATCCACGCCTTGAGAGGCTGGTACGTCGGTGTCGCAGTCGCGGTCTTCATCCGGAATGATAGGGACCTCCTCGCAGTCGTTGCCGAAGGCCGAGGTGCAGTCGCGGATTTGTGAGTGCCTAGATGGAATGATGTTGAACTCCTCGATGACGACTCCATCTTCCTCCCAGGTTGTGTTCTTCCAGTCTACTCCGACCCCTCCTCGGTGAGGCGGACCGTCTCGGATTCCGATTCGAGTCAGTGTGTATTCTATGCACTCGCTGGCGAGAGCCCGGAAGACCTCCCGCTCGTCGGTCGATATCCAACCGTCGTCGCCGTTGTTGGGGTCGAGTTCGGCCATGAATTCGTCCATCGCCACCCGCAGGTCGTCAGCCAGTGTATCGTTTACCCATGCGATGGCGTGGACATCAGCCGACCCCCAATCGTCAGCCACATCGATATTGAAGGTCGCATGGGTGTACTCAAACAGATTCTCAAAGGTGATTGAGCCGCACTGATCCTCTAGAGAGCCTCCTCCTCCTAGTTGTTCCTTGCGCAGGGGCTCGTCATCCAAGTAATCGAAATCGTGTCTTCCCTGGTCAGAGGGTGCCAGCATTGAAAGGATCATCAGTAGAGTGAGTATGCCGGCTATTGCACCCCTGTCCATGAAGAGTCTAGCGAAAGCGCGCAACATGATTCTATCGCCGTTCAAAAATCTGAATTTAGGCTACCCTAAACTTCATAATAACTATCCATTTCAGAATTTTTAGGGTGACCTAAAATGGGTGTGAACAAGACCATTGCAAGCCTGATAGTTGGAATATTGGTTTGTACGACACTTACAGGATGTCTGAGTGGAGATGATGACAATGTCATTAGAATTGCATTCAAGACTCAGGATGACTACGATGACCCAGACACCAACCCACAGAGACTGGCTGATTTCATCTCACAGCAGACTGGGATGGATGTCGAAGTCTATCCAATAGCCAGCGATGTCGCAGCAATTGAAGCCCTCAGGTTCGGACATGCCGATATCGCTATTCTGGATGGAGGCGCTGCTTGGATGGCATGGCAACAGCACGGCTTCGATGCCATACTGGCCAATCAGAAGTCAGACGGCTCGACTTACTACATAGCATCGGCATGGGTGCTTGAAGACAGCGACATCCAGTCTTTGGATGATCTGGAGGGGATGGACTCTTGCCACACTGGCTGGCTCAAGTCCGCCGGTATGCTCATGCCGATGGGTTACATGATTGGTCAAGGCATGGTTGAGGTTTCTGGCGACCAAGAGGACATCAACAGTCTCCGAACGACTATCGAGAATCACTTCGGCAATGCATCAATCCCATCTAGTGGTGATCTGTACTATGGATACAGTGGAGCGTTCCGTTGTATGACCGAGGGCATGGGTGACGTGGCCTTTGCCAAGACGACATCCTTCGAGGATCACTGCGAGGGGAACGATTGGTGTCTCGACCGCTCTGATTACAGGATGTTGCAGCCGGCATTCGGCAAGGTTCCAAGCCATCCGATAATGGTCAATCGTGATATGATTGACGATGAGAAGGTCGATGCAATCACAAACGCATTTCTAGCACTCAATTCCGATTTGGATGGTCACCATATCCTTGAATCTGTGTTGAACACCCCTGGAATATCACAAGTCAATACTGAGGAGCACTTGGGTTCCTATAGCGAATCAATCAGCAATATACCAGGTATTGCAGCATACTTTGAGGACAAGTACGCAAACTAGCGGGGTTCGCGATGAACTCGGAACCAATTCTCTCAATCCAGTCCGCTGAAATTGGATTTGAGGATTCAAGGCCGCTCCTAGAGGGCTGTAATCTAGAAATCAGGCCGGGAGAAATAGTAGGGATAATCGGTCGTTCAGGTATTGGTAAGTCCACCCTGATTCGAACCATTGCTGGGCTAATTCGGCCATTATCGGGAGACGTTCTTTTCTCTGGAGCCAATATCTCACACTCGCCAAGAGGAGCCATCGGGTTGATTCCACAACGGCTTGGTCTGGTCCAGCATCAGACGGTTGGATACAATGTTTTGATGGGCGCCCTGCCGAATTCAAGTTGGCTCCAGTCAATTCTCTCTCTTCCTTCGGCCGAAATGCGTGACACAACCAGAAAAGCAATCGCGGCTGTAGGCCTAGAGGACAAGACCCTGACCTCGGTAAACCTTCTCTCCGGTGGTCAGCAACGCAGAGTGGCGATTGCGAGAGCTATGGTGCAAAATCCGCAACTTCTGTTGGCAGACGAATGTCTCGGTGAGTTGGATGCTGAGACAGCTCGTGACATCATCGGTCTGTTGAAGGCCATTGTAGAAGACCATGGCACATCAATCCTAATTGTCGATCACAATCCTGTACGAGCTCGCACATTCTGTGATAGGGTATTGCAATTACGTGGTCGCACAATCATCCCACTGAGTGAGGAAGAACAGGATGAGACGACAGCACTTCCGCAGTATAGGGGCGATGAATGATGGGGGAGGCCCAGCGTTTCTTTCAATTCGTGCTTAGAAGACCCATTCTGCGCACAGCCATAGTACTGAGCATAATGGCAATTCTCACTATACTTCACCTAGAGATTACCCTCTCTCGCCTAGGAGATGCAGCATCCAATCTGGTAATAATAGCTGGAGAAGCCTGGCCCCCTGACTTCTCAGTACTGACCAATCGAGCAGCATGGGCATATCCTCCGTGCGAGATGCAAACCGACTGGATGTGCAGTCCCGCTGTGCTAGGAATGACTCAGACGCTAGAGATAGCATTCCTAGCCACAATATTCGGAATGGCGATGTCACTTCCCTTAGCCGCAGCCGCAGCCACTAATCTCTCACCACCGTTATTGGCCCAAGTCGTGAGGCAGATTCTCGCAGCCCTTCGAGTACTACCCTCTCTCATCTGGGCTCTCATTTTCGTAATCTTGGTCGGAATCGGACCTCTGGCTGGAGTACTGGCAATGACAATGTACACAGTCGGATATCTTGGAAAACTGCAATATGAGGCACTCGAAGGAGTTAGCAGAGAGCCGCTTGAGGTGGCTAGAGCGATGGGATTACCACGATGGCAGATTGCACGCTTCTTTGCGATTCCTGAGGCGGCCAACTCGTTAATCAGTCAGATGCTTTTCATGTTCGAGTATAATGTAAGGCACGGCTCAGTAGTTGGCCTTGTAGGGGCGGGGGGCATAGGTTGGTACATGCAATACTACCTAGAGCCGTTCAAACTCTACGACAGAGTACTCGCATTGGTTATTGTCATGTATCTGGTAGTCATCATCATTGATCAGATTTCTTTGCGAGTACGCAGTCAGTTCATCGAAGATGACGAGCATATCCCGAGGCCGAAGTGGCGAGGAACAATTGTGCCTTGGACAGAGTCCTCAGATGATTAGACAGTGTCATCGGCCACTATCCGAATGGCACCGTCATCGTACGAGATTTGGATGTTATCACGCACCTTGGAGGTCAGTGCCGCCAGCGCTTCGTAGACTTCCTTCTCGGAGACCGAGAATGCATCCGCAGCGCGCTTGGTCGACCATGGCACCTCGACGAAATCAGAAGCCGAAATCCATTTGAGCAGCCGCAACTCAAACTCCGTCAGGTCTTCGAACGACATCGGCTTCGACCCTCGAGGATGCAACGACTCAATCAATCCTTGCCGAAAATCAGCCTTGGTACGAGTCTACCATGCGGCGTACGGCATCCTCGACTTCCAGTTCACCGTCCAGCAGCCCGCCCAGAGCTGTGAGAAAGGGGATCTCGACTCCGAGCCTCGGAGCCCGATTGATGAACATCCGGGACGCGCGCACGCCCTCAGCGACCATGTGCATCTCGCCCAGTGAATCCTCCAAGGAGAGTCCGGAGCCCAACTTCTCGCCGAGCGTGCGGTTCCTGCTTCGTGGACTCGTGGCCGTCACGTACAGGTCCCCTATGCCTGCAGGGCCGAAGGCAGTTCCGGGTTCTGCTCCCATAGCGTCGAGCAGCCTGATGCCTTCGCTGAATCCAGATAGGACAAGCGCGGCCTTGAGATTGTCACCACCGATGCTGCCATGCAGCCCGTCGACCAGTCCGCATGCGAGCGCAACCGTGTTCTTGTATGCGCCCCAGAGTTCCGCTCCCATCGGATCATCGGCTGCCTTGAGTACGAGGTTGCTGGTTGAGAGGCGCTCTGCCACGCGATCGGCCACGCTCCGATCGTCACAAGCCACCAGAGCGGTCGTCATGACACCGCGAGCCACCTCGGTCGCGATTGTGGGACCGGTCATCACGATTACCGGGTTGGATTTGCCTGCCGCCTCAAGGCGCCTCTCGATGGCATCTGAAATCATCCCCGAGCCACCCTCATCAGAGGGTGCGAGCCCCTTAGCGAGGTCGAGTACGACGTGAGAGGGGCGCAGAAGGGGAATCAGGTCGTCGACCACGGAGAGTATGACTCCACTTGGCAGGGCGAGTACTAGGATTTCGCATTCCTCGGTGACGTCTGACATTTCCATTGTGACTTGGAGCCGAGGAATCTCATACCCAGGCAGGTACTTCTTGTTGACACTCTCAGTCATCATCGACTCGTATACCTCATGCTCGATGGTCCATCCGAGGACGTTGTGGCCGTCTTCGCACCACACATGCGCGAGAGCAGTGCCCCAGTTGCCCAAGCCGAGTACGCCTATTCGTGCCATATTCGCCGGACTTCGGGCCCAACCTGCCCGTTATGACCCTATGGGGGAGTGGACAACTTGGGCGTTGCCTTATTGACGGAAAATCACCCCCACGGGTCAGAGCAGGGGTACCCGAGTGGTCAAAGGGGCTGGGTTTAGGTCCCAGTGCGTAGTGCTTCGCAGGTTCAAATCCTGTCCCCTGCACCATCTTCAAACCACGCCGTCAGGCTAGCGTTTTGCGATACGCTGCATTGAAGACGAGCAGCGTAAGCCTGAGGGACGAGCAGAGGTTCCCGAGTGGTCAAAGGGGCAGCGTTCAGGTCGCTGTGCTTAGTGCTTCGCAGGTTCGAATCCTGTCCTCTGCACCATCTTCTCCCGCCAGTGGCAGAACACTTTCCCGAAGGCGCTCCTTCCGTCGGCCGTGGAGGAGCAGGACACCCAGCCAACTGACGGCATGTCAGCGCTCAAACTCACATCGATAATCGTCGGTGTATGCATCATCCTAGCCGGACTGACCGGAGCGCTCCTCTTCATCGCAGTGAAGGACGCAGTCGAGGAGGTCGGGGAGATGCAGGAGGCGTTCGAGAACAGCCCTCCTCCTTCGATGCCGACTGCTGCCTCTGTAGTCGATGACATCGAGACACTCGCCGACTTTGGGTATCGCAAGATCGACACTGTCGCCCACGCCAATGCCGGCGACTTCGTGCAACTGAGGTTCGAGGACCTGGGCTACGAGGTCGAGGTGCAGAACTTCACCACCGAGCTGTGCGAAGACTGCCGCAACTACATCGCTACCATGGAGGGAGAGGACCCGGACTCGTGGATCGTCGTCGGGGGCCACTACGACGCCATCTGCTACAGCCAGCAGATCGTCATAGGGATAGAGTACCCAGGATGCACCTCTGAGGGGGCCTACGACGACGCGACAGGAACCGCCTCCGTGCTCGAACTCGCAAGCCTGATGATGGAGTGGCAGTCCAACCTGTCCGAGACTCTGCCAGGGATCGATGTCAGACCCAAGCACACCTGGAAGTTCGCGGTCTGGGACTACGAGGAGTGGCAGGGCAGCGGCTCCCCCGAGAGCGCTGGCTACGGCAGCGAGACCTTCGTCACCACGCTGCCCGAAGGCATCGAGATTGCGACATACATCAATCTCGACATGTATGGCCTGAACTGGCCGGTCGAGACGCAGTTGGTCAGCCAGCTCAGCGGCTGCGACGAGGACTACTTCCACCTCTACCTGTTCACCTCACCGGTTGACGACTGGTCGTACTACGAGGATCGGGGGCTGAACGTGACCGATGAGATGAGGGAGCAGGCAGTAGAGCTGCAGGACAGGCTGGGGGTCGTGCTGTACGAGCATCTCGAGTACCCGACCGAATGGGTAGTCGTCCTAGACGACACCAAAGGCAATTCAGATCACTACAACTTCATCTCACGCGGCTGGCCGGCCACATGGTTCCGCGGCATGCACGAGTTCCTTCAGGAGGAGGACGACACCTGCGAACAGTCCCCCAAGCACGCGCCTACGGACAGGGTCGATGTCCTGTACACGCTAGCGGGTGGGCGAGGGGGGCTTGAAGTGGGAATGCAAACAGGACTGGATGCTCTGGCCTTGCTGATGTGGAGCGACATCACTGGAAATTGGGTTTGACCATGCCGCCCCATTCTTCATAAGCGCTCCACAGCGGCCCAAGTTCAATGACCCGAGCATATGCTCTAATTGTAAGTCTACTGTTAATCGTAACCCCCTTGGCTGGGTGCACTTCTAGCCCCGAAATCGAGGAACTCGTCGACGACATTCTTGGATGTATGGATGAGAATGCCGAGAACTACGACGATAACGCCACCGCGGAACTGTTGGGCGACTGCATCTATCTAGCCTCGATGGAGGCCTTCATGACCGCCATGACCGAGCAGATGGAGATAGACGAGATGCTCGACATCATTCCCCAAGCAGGATACTCAATGTCGATCACGATGAGCGAGTGGAATACCGACATGAACATGCAGATGGACACAGTCATCGAAGAGATGGTGATGGCCGATTTGGATACCGATTCGGTCTACGTC
>Ga0209034_10000225_pt1 | contig 29075 bp, 27 predicted proteins | sample MarorgKNORR_S2LV_2_FD_188219 | JGI IMG/M metagenome (GOLD analysis project Ga0209034, IMG submission 188219) | Marine microbial communities from the Southern Atlantic Ocean, analyzing organic carbon cycling - 250m_A/KNORR_S2/LV (SPAdes) (version 2) | ecosystem: Environmental > Aquatic > Marine... | reverse complement strand
GTATACATACCTGAGAACAAAGTTCGAGACCAGTTCAAGTCTTCAATCATAGGCTCTAGAAAAATTGAAGATACATAAGTCTGTCCTGGAGCGGATGAAAAGTGTGCTAATCCTGCAACAGCGACAATAACCCAGCCGTAGTAGAAAGAAAGAGATTTTATCCAGTTTGAGGTGTCCGGGAAACTAAAGCCTTTATATTTCATGCGAGATTCATCCTGCGCCAATCATCAACTTAAAGAGTTTATTCCGCAAGGGATTATGTTTTTCTAAAGAAAGCCCCCGAGACGCTTTCTAACGGTATAGAATATCAACATTCCCCCTCAAGAGGAGTCACTAATGAAAATCACAGATTTGAAAAGCTACCTTATCCAGATGGATTGGGACGATCGTACCGGCGGAAGTGAGCCAAAAAACACCGTTAAACGTGAATTCGTGTTTGTGCAGATCGATACAGATGAAGGAATAACCGGCTGGGGTGAGATTACAAATTACCCGGGTAACATAGGCAATCGTGCCATACAAAAATACACATCGGAAATCAAAGATTTCCTAGTTGGAAAAGATCCCACCCGTATTGAAGAAATATGGGCAAGAACTTTTCGTCTTTTTACGTATACCGGGACGCGAGGGGCAACCACGGCGGCAATGAGCGGAATTGACATTGCTCTATGGGATATTTTCGGCAAATCATTAAATTTACCGATATACAAACTGTTAGGTGGAGCAGTCAGAGAGAACATACCTCTTTATACACATCCACCAGAGCCTGGACCAGATATTGAACTTGCTATAAGAGATGCAAAAGAAATTGTGGCATCTGGTCATATGGCCTTCAAAATGGACCCTATGATGCACTCATTGGATGGGGGAAATGTAGGATTTTTAGACGGTGAAATTTCCGCGGAAGGCGCTGAAAGAGCAGAACAAATTACGGCGGAAGTCCGTGATGCTGTTGGTCCCAGTATAGAAATCCTCATAGATGCACACGGTAGATTCAATGTGCCAACAGCCATTGACTTAGCCAACCGGCTGGAGCCATACGGAATCCATTGGTTTGAAGAACCTGTTCCTGTAGAGAGCTATCACGCATTGCAACAGGTCCGGGATAGTACTGGCGTACGAATCAGTGTTGGCGAACGATTGCACACAAGGTTCGAATTTGTTCCAATTTTTGAGAATAACCTAGCTGATTACGTTATGCCTGATGTAACTTGGACGGGGGGGATAACTGAATTGAAGAAGATCTCAACAATGGCAGAAGCTTACTACATCCCAGTATCACCTCATGATGCCAGCGGACCTATAAACATAATGGCGGGAGCTCACGTCTCAGCTACGATCCCAAACTTCTATAAACTTGAAACAATGCGATATGACCTAAGTGGATACAACCCGTTAATAGACGTTCCCTTGGATATCAGGAAGGGACATCTGTACTTATCTGAAAAACCGGGACTGGGAATAAACTTGGACGAAGAATTTCTCAGGGCTCATGCCGTCCCAGGATACGGAAATGATTAAGTGATCATTTCTGGCTTGGTATCGATTTTCGAATAGATTCAGTTATAGATAACACATCAGTGCTCTGATTTAGGTCAGACATAAATGGATTAACAGATGTTATAGAAACTCTGTTATTTCGTACTGCCCAAACGTCAGTGCCTCCAAGCGGGTCTTCATCCGCAGGCCTGTCGAATTTGATCCAGTAAAATTCTCTACGGCCATTAACGACTTGCTCTACACGTTCTGAAAACCCCCTCGGACCAAGTGTTGTCAAATCAACACCTTTTATATCTTCAAGTTCTGCATGGGGGAAGTTAACATTCAAGAGGAGAGGATTTTCTCTATCTTCCGAAGTATTCATCAAGACTTCAGCCAATTTAGCCCCTATTTCAGCCGCCGGACGATTGTAAATGCCTTCCTTATACAATACGGATAAAGCTATGGCCTCTATCCCTTTGTTATAGGCTTGTAAAGCAGCACCGAAGGTACCCGAATGGAAAACATCTAATCCAAGATTAGCACCCTGGTTGATACCGGAAACAACCAAGTCTATTTTCTCTGAACAGATATATCCTGCCGCCATTATCACGCAATCAGCGGGAGTCCCATCAACTGTGTACACATTGTCTACACCTTTAACACGTGACTGAACCCTCTCAATAGACAATGGCCGGAGTAATGTTAAAGAAACCCCTTTTCCACTCTGATCACGATCAGGAACAACGACTGTCAAATTGCATATCTCTGAAAGGCAATCAGCAATCTCCCACAACCCAGGAGAATTTATTCCGTCATCGTTGGTTAAAACTATGTTCAATGGAGACTCCGTTACTCACTTAATAAATTTACGAAACTCAAGGCACATAACGATACTACTTTCTAAAGTCGTTGTGTCCTAATAAACATTAATAACTCGACATTCTATTTAATGTATCAATCCTATGATCTTAGACAAGAAGAACATTATCAATTAACCGTGTAGTACCAACCTCAGCTGCTACAAGAATGATGGCATTCCCTGAGTCTTCGACAAGACCAACTTCGATAAAACTACTTCGATCCGAAACACTGACATAATCAATTTGAACAGAAATCTCTGGGTCCCCAGTTAAGATCTCATCTACGACTACAGATTTCAACTTCTCTGCCGCTTTCTCCCCTGATTGCCATAACTCTCTCGCGGCAAACAATCCCCTACTTATGGACAATGCTTTGCCCCTCTCTCTATTTGAGAGATATGCATTCCGACTACTTAAAGCAAGACCATCTGATGACCTAACGGTATCTCCAACGATAATTTCACTTCCGAGCGACAGATCTTTATTAAGAGCCGTAATTACGGCACATTGTTGCGCGTCCTTTTGACCAAAATAAGCTCTATCTGGACGACAGATAGATAACAATTTGCAAACCACAGTTGCTACGCCACGAAAATGTCCTGGCCTGTATTCTCCTTCCAAACGGGAAGCAACTGACCCAACATCGATAAAAGTTTCGAACCCTTCCGGATACATTTCATCAAGAGAAGGGACAAAGACAAGATCAACACCTTCATGATCAAGTATCTCTAGATCCGACCTCATATCTCTAGGATAGTCTTCATAGTCTTCATTTTCGCCAAACTGAGTTGGATTTATAAAAATCGTTGCGGCCGTCACGTCGTTTTGTGAGACAGATTTTTTTACGAGAGAGGTATGTCCCTCATGTAAAAATCCCATAGTAGGCACTAACCCAAGAGACAATTTAGCAGACTCATTAACATTCGCCCATTCCTGTCGGAACGCAGTAGCCGTTTCAATAATTTTCATTCTAGTAACCTGACCAACTTACTTAGATAGTCAAAAACTCTCCTCAGGAGAGGGGAACCTTCTATCCATCACATCTGACACATATGACTCAACTGCATTTTGAATAATGGTTCCTACCTCGGCATAGCGACGTGCGTGTTTAGGAGAAAAGTTTGGAATCAGACCGAGAATGTCGTGAAATACTTGAACCTGCCCACTACATCCAACACCAGATCCAATGCCAATAACTGGTACAGACAGTTTGTCAGTAACCATTTCAGCAACTTCAGCCGACACAAGCTCTAACACGATGGCGTAGGCACCTGCTTCTTGAATCTCTAAAGCATCATCTAATAATGTTTTCGCCTCACTAGACGAACGCCCTTGAACCCTGTATCCGCCTATCTGGTTTACAGACTGAGGTGTTAATCCCAAATGACCCATTACAGGAATGCCAACTTGAACCATCTTTTTAATTGTCTTTGCTACAGATGAGCCCCCTTCCAACTTAACTGACTGACACCCGCCTTCCTTTAATAGTCTCCCTGCATTACGGATTGCATCCTCATTTGAAATTTGATAGCTCATAAAAGGCAAGTCACCGATAATATGTGCCTTTTCTGTGCTCCTAACTACCATCTGAATATGTCTAATCATGTCATCCATCGTCACAGGCACCGTAGAGTCATGTCCTAGCACAACCTGACCTAGACTATCCCCAACCAGTATTATTGGTACTCCAGCTTTTTCAACGGCATAGGCAGATGTGTAGTCGTATGCTGTCATCATTGGTATCGGTTTTCCGTCATCTCGCATTTTTTGGAATCTTCTAATCGAATACCTCATATTTATTCCTCTTTCCCTTCCTCTGTAGCCTCCATGTTTCGTGCCACAAGTAACCCATCCTTAAGAACGTTGATTATTTCGATACGGGTCGTCTCATCCAAAACCTGTTTTTCTTCTACAGAGCCCATACCTGCAAGTGCTAATTCGCAATAAAATGCCAAAAGTTCCGGCTTTCTTTCTTGCAGGGCATCCAAATGCTTACGAATCGTCCCTACATCACCTCTTGCATAGGGCCCAGCGACAGCCTCAGGAAGACCAAACCGTTCGAGATTATTTGCCACTTGTCTCATCATGGGCAGCAATGCACGTATCCCATCAGAGCGAGATCGTCCAATATGCTCCCATAACTGGGTTGTGATGGCCGCATACTCAGTAAGCAATCCTCCTAGCATTACGCCAGACATGTGGTACAGGGCTTTGTCTTCCGCCGACAAAAACACCGGATGTGCCCCAAGAACCTTCGCCATTTCCTCAAGAAAAGGTTCTATATCTTCTCCACCTTCTATGCCAATGGTTATACCCGACAAACTGTCAGCCCCTTCATCAACCGACATAAAGGCCTGGAGAGGATGAAAGGCCCCTGGAATCACATTATGTTCCAAGAGATGGTCGAGTACATCTAGACTAGCGGCACCCGAGCAGTGAATGGCAGCTTGTTTACTTCTCCACGTCAGACGTTCAGATATGGATTTAATTAGATCGTCCGGGGTTGTGAGAAATACAACGTCCGAAACATCAATAACATCCTGTGAGTCGGGAAATGCTTTACAGCCTTTTATACGTAAAGCAAGTGATTCTGCTGAAGCGAATCTTCGGCTCGCCGCCGCAACAACACTGTAACCCACTCTTGAAAGGGCAACCGCCAGAGAGCCTCCAACAAAGCCTGATCCGATAATCCCGATTCTGGAACCCTTATCAAATGTCATAGCTTCAATTTCCCAAACTTCCAGATGTATGTACTTCATCAACAGAAGGAACACCAGAAACACCGGTTGCTGACCGAACGGCATTCACAATCGCTTGAGATGTGCACTGTACAGCGGCGGCAATTATTCTGTTAAAAGTGTGTGTATCTGCAATCTCTTGATCAGGATGAGATGCACCTCCTGTTCCAACAGCAAAAATAGTGTCCCCATCTCCTATTAAGTGTGAAGGTCTGATTGATAGGGCCAAACCGTCATGAGCAGAAGAAGCAAGTCGATTGGCTTGCGAGTTAGTTAACCTTGCGTCAGTAGCAATCACGCCTATTGTGGTATTGGCTCCCAAACGTTGCTCATCAATATCGTCACCGGCAATTAAAATCTCAGACGCACTGACCATACTTCCATCAGAACTCCTTGCCCCCGCAATAAGATCCCCAGTATGAGGATCATGAATACTGCCGATAGCATTAACAACTACCAGAGCTCCGACAGTCAATCCATTTGAAAGTCTTATAGAGTCGGAACCCAAACCACCTTTTACAGATCTGTTAGAGCCCAGCACTTTCCCGACGGTCGCTCCCGTACCAGCACCCACGGTTCCTTGAGCGAAAATACCCGTACTGGCTGATTTACAGGCCTCATATCCAGAGTCACTTCCAGGTCTTATGGACGGATCCCCTACAGCTAAATCATAAATTATGGCAGATGGGACAATCGGTACGATGTTCTGACCTACTTTGAAACCCATGCCATGTTCTTCCAAGTACTTCATAGCACCATCAGCAGCAGCAAGACCATAAGCACTACCACCACTCAACATGAAAGCATTAACTATTTCAACACGCTTATCTGAACCAAGAATATCCGTCTCTCGAGTTCCTGGTGAGGATCCTCTTACATCGACTCCTCCCACTGCCTTTTCCCCACACAAAACCACAGTACAACCAGTCAAAGCACTCTCGTGAGTCCAATGACCTACTTTTATTCCCGGAACATCCGTTATATTTTCACTACACATCTCTAACCAAATAAAAAAACTCCCTAAATCCTTCTGTGAAATAGGGAGCTCTTCTGATCCAAATAATCTCTGATAACCGAACAGGTCGGCTCCAAAAATAAATCCTCAACTAAGCTCACCATCCACATACTTGGATTGGCTGCGGGCGAACATTCTATCAGTGTCTGACATCTGACGTTAATTCTGAAAAAAAATAATAGCAAAATCTCCGGCTGAAATGTTGCCAAAACTTAAGCTTTTTACAGGCGTGATTTGTTCTTGTGAGAATACAGTAAATTTGCTATAATTTTGGCACTGAAAATGCTTGTGTTTTGTACCCCTTCGAATCACGATAAAGAGGGGCTTCTTGCCCTCAATGACTCATATAAATGAAATCAAGTTATCAGAGTCACTTTACCAACCGAAATAACAAGGGTATAGGTAAACAAAATAGCACTAACCATGGGGCCGAGTTTTACAGCAAATGGAAAATTATGCCCTGTTGAGATCATAAATAGATTGTCTTTTTTAAGAAAATCGGGAGTGTCATTGAATGGCAGCGCTTAAACAGCAGAGAGATGATGAATATTCGGCGAGTGATATCCAAGTGCTGGAAGGTATGGAGGCTGTAAGGAAGCGTCCTGGCATGTACATAGGAAGTACGGATCAGCGTGGCCTTCATCATTTAATTTACGAAATTGTTGACAATAGCGTCGACGAGTTTATGGCAGGATATTGCTCCTCTGTGACAGTAGTTATCAGAGAAGACGGGTCCGTAAAGGTAGATGACGATGGACGAGGTATACCTGTTGACAAACATCCTACGACGGGACTGACAGCCCTAGAAACCGTTATGACCACCCTTCATGCGGGTGGTAAATTCGGAGGTAAAGCGTATGCCGTTTCTGGAGGGCTCCACGGCGTTGGAGCCTCAGTAGTAAACGCATTGTCAATATGGGTTAAAGCATACGTTACTCGAGATGGAAATTTATACGAACAAGAGTATTCCAGAGGTATAAGTTCCACGGAACTGACATCGCAAGCTCTTCAAAACGGTTCCTCTGGTCATACTGGAACTGCTATCGAATTCATGCCAGATACAGAAATATTTGGAGAATTAGTATACGACTTTAACGTTCTGTCCAATCGCTTTAAAGAAATGGCATATCTCAATAAAGGATTGAAAATCACATTCAAAAGTGAGTGGCATTCCAGCCGTTGGCCAAATAACGAAGTAACCTATTACTTTGATGGAGGAATATCCAGTTTTGTGAGAGGCCTCAATCAAAACAGAGGGGTTGTTCATGAAAATCCGATCTATGTTGAGAAGGATCTGGACGGAACTAAAGTCGAAGTCGCTCTACAGTATAACGACACCTTCAGTGAGTTTGTTTATGCCTTCGCAAACTGTATAAATACTGAGGATGGAGGCACACATGTTACTGGATTTAGATCTGCACTAACACGCGTACTAAACGACTACGGCCGCAAGCAGAAATTAATTAAGGACAATGAACCTAACCTTTCTGGAGAAGATGTCCGGGAAGGAGTAACGGCAGTAATAAGCGTAAAGCTCAAAGACCCACAATTTGAAGGGCAAACCAAAAACAAGCTTGGCAACCCTGAAGCACGTACGCAGGTTGAGACCGTACTAGGTGAGGCACTACAAATATTCCTCGAGGATAATCCTAGAGAAGGAAGAGCGATCATTGATAAATGTATGACGTCTCAGAGAGCGAGAGAGGCGGCTCGCAAAGCTCGAGAACTCATAATTCGTAAGAATGCTATGGATGGAGGAGGCCTACCCGGTAAATTAGCCGATTGCTCAGAGAAAAATCCTGAGCTTTGCGAAATATATCTGGTTGAAGGAGATTCGGCGGGTGGTACAGCCAAAATGGGAAGAGACCGACGATTTCAAGCAATTCTGCCACTCTGGGGAAAAATTCTTAATGTAGAAAAAGCTCAACCCGACAAAATTGTCTCTCATGACGCAATCCGCTCCATGATCACAGCGATAGGAGCAGGAGTGGATTCCAGAGTTGGAGTGGAAGAGGAAGGGACTGGATTCGACCTGGAAAAGCTACGCTACCACAGAATAATAATAATGTGCGATGCGGATGTCGATGGCTCACACATTCGCACCTTGCTTCTGACTTTCTTCTTCCGACATATGAGACCACTAGTAGAGCATGGGCACCTTTATATAGCGCAGCCCCCTCTGTACAAAATCAACGTTGGCAAGAAGGAACAATACGTATATACCGAGGGTGAACGTGAAGAGCTTATGGAACAGCTCACTAGCAAAAGAAGCGTAAATTTACAGCGTTATAAAGGCCTTGGAGAAATGAACGCGGACCAGTTGTGGCAAACCACAATGAATCCCGAATCTAGAACATTACTACAGGTTGATGTCGAGGACTTTGGACAAGCAGCCGATGAGTTTGAGCGACTAATGGGAGACGAAGTTGAGCCACGGCGGAACTTTATACAAACCAACGCTTTGGAAGTAGCCAATCTAGATATTTAAGGTAGTTAACTGAGATCAGTTGTAAGGGACTTAACCCTTCTTAATCATTTCCTCTAACGAAAAATCATCACTGTTGACCCAGTTGAATTGATCAGATTCTCGCTTGGTAACTTTTGCTGCCTCATCTATCACATAATCTGTAAGATCTACAGGGAAAACCACCACCCCGTTCATGTCGGCGTGCACCACATCCCCATGATTGACTAAGACACCACCCACTTCTACCGGAACCATAGTTTCGTCGAGTCCAAAATTGCCGTGTGCTGGCACCAAGCCAACTGAAAACATCTGAAACCCCATGTCATGAACCGTTTCTACGTCTCTCACACCACCATCTGTAACTAGACCTACAGCCCCAACTCTTTTTGCTACGTTGGCCATGCCATCTCCAAAATGACATCCATGGAAAGGCCTTGGCCCAACATCCTTGGCAACAATAACCACTGGAACAGGCATATCATCTATGGCCTGTAAGCACTCATACCACAAACTCCTACTGCGCGGTTTACCGGTGGTAGTTGTGTTGAAGGTGGCTGTCACAGCCTGTCCAACCATTACCCCGAGATCTGGGAACTGACAACGGATATTCCAACCCATAAAGCCTTCGGTGTTCAATCTTGTAGGATGAGTTTCCACGGCATTGGCTATCGTGGGTGTATCGATATCTCTAAGCGATCTTATTTGATCTTCTGTTAAAAGTTGCACGACATTTCACCCCTTATCTCAGTACTCTGTTTGATTAAGAAATATGCATTAGTCCCACATAGAAGTTGAAAAATAACGTTCACCAATATCATTGAATATTGTGACTATATTTCCAGATTTTGATAACCTCGCAACCTCAATCGCTCCCAAGAGATAAGCTCCAGAGGATTGTCCGGCAAATATACCTTTTCCTGCCATTGAGCTAGAAACCTCATAGGCCTTGAGGGTATCTATGTGTAGCATCTGGTCAACTACTGAACTATCAAATGTTTCAGGAATGATATGCCCCTCTCCCAAGGGTTTGAGACCCTCAACCCCTGGCCATTCCTCAAAATCGATGCAGATAACCTCTATATCAGGATTAGTTTCCTTCAGGCGTCGGCCTATCCCACTAATTGTTCCCCCAGTACCTACTCCCGCAACGAAATGTGTGATAAAGGGTGCCTGGTCTAACAGTTCTACTGCAGTAGTCTCATAATGCGCCAACGGATTATTTACATTGCTGTACTGATCACAATAAAAGTATTTGTCAGGGTTCCTCTGGAACCTCCGTTTCACCTCGTATAAAGCCTCATCGTAGCCTTTCTGAGCATCTGTGAAAACCAAATTGGCACCGTGAGCGACCAAACGCTTTTTCCGTTCCTCGCTGGCATTCTCTGGCATAACAAGTTCAACGGAATATCCAAGAATAGCCCCGATCATCGCATAAGCAATCCCTGCGTTACCAGAAGTCGCATCCAGTATAGTTTTATCAGGAGTCAACGCTCCATCAATTATTGCCTTAGCAAGCATACGGAGAACCGGTCTATCTTTGATTGAGCCACCAGGATTTAGATGTTCAAACTTTGCATATATTGAAGCTTCTCCTATATCAGCTATATCCTGGGGAATGTCCAGCTCTACCAAAGGGGTGTTCCCAATAGCTTTTAAAGCTGGGTATCTATTTATGAAATCCTGGATCTTTGCAGCGTATGGCACTTATCTGACGTCACTTTCAAAAATATTGTTTTGAATCACCTTTAGGCAAAGCAAACACTTCCTAGCATGTTACAAAACATGCCTAGCATATATTCGAGTATATATTTCAGTTTGCCAACAGTCTAGCAACTACACTGAATCCAACCCATATGAAGTACACAATAAGCTATTGAGCACCAACGTTTAGGTGTATAACATGATGCAATCGGAATAGGGTCTGGATGTTATGAACAAAAATATGTTTCAGCATAAAATTGATGGATTACGATCAGAAATTGAGCGCCATAATAGGTTGTATTTTATCGAGGACAACCCTGAAATTGGAGACAGAGAATACGACGAATTGATGCTGGAACTCCTACAGATAGAAAAGGAAAATCCCGAACTTATTATTCCCCAGTCGCCCACACAGCGTGTCGGTTCAGATCCACTAACAGAATTCTCCCAGATCGACCACCAAATACCCTTGTTAAGTCTGGGAAATGCTTTCGATGACGATGACTTATCAGGGTGGCATGAACGAATGTCAGGATTAATCGAATCTGATGAATTTGCTCTCGCCTGTGAGTTGAAATTCGACGGTTTAGCAGTGGCTCTAGTTTATGAAAACGGTTTATTCGTTCAAGGGGCAACAAGAGGCAATGGTGCAACGGGAGAAGACATCACATCCAACCTTAAAACCATCCGTAGCATTCCTCTACAATTAATTGGTGATTATCCGCCTAGATTTGAAGTGCGAGGGGAAGTATATTTCCCTAAATCTGCATTCGAAAAATTCAATGCCGATCGTGAAACAAATGGCCTTGCAACATATGCAAACCCAAGAAATACAGCAGCAGGGTCACTCCGGCAACTTGACTCTGCAGTCACTGCTCAGAGACCTCTAGATATATTCATATACGGTCTTGGATGGGTGGAAGGTAATTTCCAAATTCCTCAGACACACATTAGATGCCTTGAGTATCTTAAGACACTAGGATTCAAAATCAATCCGTTCAATGAATTAGTTCCCGATTTGGAACATGCAATTGAATTCCACAGAAAATGGGTTCAGAACAGGAACTCAATAGACTACGACTGTGACGGAATTGTAGTAAAGATAGACAGCTTCGATTATCAACAGCATGTAGGTACAGTGGGAAGAGAACCTAGATGGGCTATTGCGTACAAGTTTCCATCAACACAATCTATAACCAAACTTTTGGACATCGGTGTAAATGTAGGCCGAACCGGAACAATTAACCCCTATGCCATACTCGAACCAGTGAATGTAGGTGGCGTGACGGTAAAACAGGCAACGCTACACAACGAGGATTATATAAAGGCAAAGGACCTCAGAATTGGAGATCGTGTGGTGGTGGAAAGAGCGGGAGAAGTAATACCTCAGGTAGTAAGCAGTCAAAAAAACCATCGTAATGGAACCGAGCAGAAATTTTTGATGCCTCGAGAATGTCCTAGCTGCAAATCGCCGACAAACAGGAATCCTGATGAATCTGCACTCTATTGCACAAATAGTTCCTGCCCCGCGCAGTTAGTCAGGTTAGTAGAGCACTTCGTAAGTAAATCTGCAATGGATGTTGACGGAGTGGGAGGAAAGCTAGGTAATTCGCTTATTCAAAGTGGATTGATATCGGACGTGGCAGATATATATACCTTAGAAAGAGAACAACTCATAAGCCTAGATCGAATGGGGGAAAAAAGTACCTCCAACGTAATCGAAGCTATCGCTGACAGCAAGGACCGACCCCTGTCTCGACTTCTGGTGGCCCTGGGTATATCACACATAGGAACTGAGGTAGCCGAGAACATTGCCAACCGATTTGGAAATATGGATGAGATTATGAAAGCCGGTGTGGAATCCTTCACAGATATACCTGACATAGGACCAAAAATTGCTGAAAGCATCACAAATTACTTCCGATCCTCCTCTAATATATTGCTAATACACAAGTTGAAATTAGCTGGAATTAACATGAACGAGAACAGCGACAATGATCCATCAGAACCGCAGGCTCAGGTTTTACGTGACATCAGATTTTGCGTAACTGGACGACTAAATCAGTTTAGTCGTTCAGAAATTCAAGATCGAATCAAAGAATTAGGCGGAACTGTAAGCGGATCCGTGTCAAGCCTAACGAACTACCTGATTGCAGGCGAAGAAGCAGGCTCTAAACTATCAGATGCCGCTCGAATAGGTATACCAGTATTATCTGAGGATGATTTCCTGGCAATGATTCATCAACGCCCTTTTTATGATGATGATGCATAGAAATCTAGCTACTTATAAATAGGGTAGAACTTCACTCAGGAAAATGTCTAACTGTCTTTCCTGTTCGAAAGAGGCGAATCTGATTATGATGGTTCCGGCTCCAGAATCCTCATAACTGCCGATTCTGCTTATGGCCTCCTCAGCAGGTCCCCATGGTCCCCATCGGTCCTGCCAAATGTTAATCCCATAGTAAAGTTTAAGAAATTTATCCGCCTCCTCAGCTGCATGCACTCTATCCTTATGCAAATTAATAGTCATATAAAAAGCTTTCTCGAGACCCGCGTTATCAATTCCCTGCTTATCTGCATGATCTCTTATTCTAGTCAAAGCTAGCGAGTATTCTTCAGGATAATCTGATATTGATATGGACCCATCACCCAACGTAACCCTTTGGAATTGCCGTTCCAACTTGGACCGCCCATGCGCCGCTACCAACACTGGTACCCCATTCGGTTGCGGGGAAACTGGCTTTATAGACACGTTATCCACATCAAAATGACGTCCATGAAACGTAACGTTTTCACCTCGCGTCAGAGGTTTAAATATTTTCAACAGCTCTTCAAACCGACCACCTCTATACTTCGGGTCTATTCCCGCATTCATCCATTCAGACCTTTGGGCCTCATTAAAAGCCCCACCAACTCCCATACCAAGAATGATACGTCCCCTGGAAATTAAGTCGGCAGTAGTGGCAGCGTGAGCAAGTGAAACGGGATGCCTTAATGGGCCTAGCATGACAGCAGTTCCTAGTCGCACTAAAGAAGTTCGAGATGCAATTGCCGAAAGGGTGGTTAGAGGCTCAAGTCTTGGCTTTGCTGTGAGACTATCACCCACCCATACTGAATCCACACCAGCTTCCTCAGAAGTTACCGCCATAGAGATTAATTGCTCAATATCGTCGGGCTGATCTCCCTGCATCAGCAATCCTCTGGTGGGCAATAAGATCCCAATATTTAGTTTATCTGTCATTTACATCTACTCCAATCTATCCACAGGAAACGCTGCTAACCTGTCTGTAAATCCAGGTTCAATTTCCTCACAATGCGCAAGATCCTTTTCAGTATCCAGATCTAAAGTTAATCCCGATGGTCTTACAATTCTATAATCCAACCCATTACGTTCAGCGTACTCACAGTGTCTTCTAAAACTGTCTACACCCAGAAGTGGACTGAAAGTAGATGACTGAGGAATCAACATAGCATTGGTTCCACCATCAGACTCGGATGGAACAAACACAAAGATTCCACCATCTTCTGAAGATCTAATTACATCTTCAATATCATTGCTGGTGACGAATGGAACATCACTGGGGATATAGATATACGCCCTTCCAGAATTTTTTATGCCAGCTGAGGCTATCTCTACATCACCATTTAGATCCTGACCCAATACATCCACCCATCTCACAGATCCAAATTCCTGTACCTCTATCAACTGCTTTAAAGAATTAAGCTGACTACCGGCAACCACAATATCGTCAACTTCTGAACGAACCGCCGCTTGGATCACACGCATTAACATGTTCGCTGCAAGAGTTGACCGTTCTGAAGAACTAAGGAGTCCTGACAATCGAGTCTTAGATTGGTAGGGATCCTTTACGGGAATCAAAATGGTAACTGGAAGCATCGATTAATAATCCAAACTCAATATTTCTCGGGCGAGAGTCCTCTTTTCTTGATCATTGTTCATTATGGTGTTAGTAACGACAACTCTCATACCAAGTTTTTCAATCGTTGACGCTAAGTCAGCGTCAACGTTATCTATGATGAAAACATCACACAAATCAACATAGCGTTTTGCTACACCAACACAGGAAACCTCGTGTCCAAGCTCTCTCAATATTTTCCCTGCTGGTCCCTTTATAGCCTCTCCCCCCACAATGGGACTTACGGCTACTCGTGCACCACGAAAATTTTCAATTTTCTTCCTCACGCCAGGCACAGCAAGAATAGGATCAACACTTAAAAAAGGATTTGAAGGACAAAACACTAACAAGTCACTCTCATTTAGAGCTGTGACAAAACCAGGAGAAGGGCTACATTCTGAGGGTGAATCAAACCGGAGTGATATTACTCGAGGATCACATCTGTTTTTTACGAAATACTCCTGAAATGACATTTCACTTATTTCAGTAATGACAACCGTCCTGAGTGTGTCATCAGTCATTGGAAATATAGAATGAGCTATACCAAGTGAAGAACACAGACTATTGGTAACCTCAGAGAGTGTGTTGCCCTGACCTAATAATTGTGTCCTTCTGATATGAGTCGCCATATCTAAATCGCCTAAATTGAACCAAGTATCAGCCCCGTATTGCCGTAGTCTATTTAAAGATCTGAAAGTTTCTCCACTTATTCCCCAGCCTGTGTCAGGGTTCGCGATGCCTCCAAGTGTATACATAACTGTGTCCAAATCAGGGGAGACATGCAAACCGAAGAATTCTTCATCGTCTCCGGTATTAACAACGATCGCGAGACTTTCCTCATCGAGGATGTCTCTTAAACCTAATGCTAACTTCGCTCCTCCAACGCCTCCTGCAAGAGCAAGTACTTTTGAGTTCTCCAATTATCAACTCCCTCCACTATAAATCGGGCTCGCAGCTAATACTCTCAAAAGTATCTCACAGTAAAACTCAACAGCGCCAAATCATCTGTTTTATATTTATTAGGGTAGCTTTTTTCCTCGTGCTAGAATCGAAATGGTTCGCTTATGAAATTCCATCGTTTAATCGGACCAAATATCAACTTGGAGAATAAACAATACACATCTCCAACATCTCTATATCAAATTTTCGGAACTACACTCAACTGGAGTTGGATCTACCAGAAGGCTTAACCCTGCTAACTGGGAAAAACGGACATGGAAAAAGCAATCTCTTAGAGGCCTTATATATGCTCGCTATGGCCAGATCTGCAAGAGCCTCGATAGAACGGGAATTAATCAACCATAATTCTGCCCCTACCTCTGAACAAGATCTGACCTACGCCAAAGTGAGTGCAAACACCCATAATGGCGAGTTATCAAACAAAATAGAAATCCATTACAGGTGCTTGTTCTCAGAAAATAAAGACGGCTTTGCAACACAAAAATACATACGGATCAACGGTAGCCCAAAAAGGTCATCAGACCTGATAGGAACGCTAAACGCTGTACTTTTTACAGTGGATGATCTAGATATTGTATTTGGTAACCCGTCCGTAAGACGTCGCTATCTCGACATTCTTATATCCCAGATAGATAAACACTACCTTGATGCATTAAAAAGTTATCAAGAATCAAACAGACATCGAAATCATCTACTGAGATCTATTAGGGAAGGAGTATCTTCACAAGACGAACTACAGTTTTGGGATGACCAATTGGCACTACATGGCTGTGAAATCATAAAAACCAGGATGGAAGTAGTTAATAGATTATCCGAGTTATTGAAGCCTTTTCACATGCAATTTGACACCGACAAAGAATCGCTGCAGCTATTGTATCGTCCCACAATACCTATGAGCGAAGAGAACCCAACAACCAGTTCGATAGTATTAGCACTAGAGAAATCCAGAGCTAAGGATATAGCGCAGGGTTCAACATCAGTTGGTCCCCACCGTGATGATATGTCTGTATTGATAAATCAGAACGACGCAAGCCGATATGCGTCAAGAGGACAGGCGAGGACAGCAGTATTAGCCTTAAAACTGGCAGAATCAACCTATCTCAAAGAGCGTCGTGGCAGTGAACCACTACTATTATTGGATGACCTGTTGTCAGAACTCGATACCACGAGGCGACGCCAGATTATGGAGCATGTCACCCAGTACCAGCAATGCATTGTAACGGCTGCCGAACTCGACTCAGTTCCAAATCTGTTCGTCTCAGCAGCCAACAACCTTCTCGTCGATAATGGAAAAATTACTCCGGCCTAAACACCCGAAAAAGTTTTCGACTGATAGTAGAATCAAACAAAGTAAAAAAAACATACATTTTAAGTCCATTCTGATGATCAACGATAACTTTAATATTGATGAATCCGCAGTCCAAGCTGCAGCACAATCCTTGTTTAACTCGCCCTACACGATAGCTCTTGTAGGGGCAGGAATCTCTGTCGAGAGTGGAATCCCAACTTTCCGTGGCCCCGGAGGATTATGGACAAAACTAGGAGAACCTTCTGGAAACGGGTATGAAGATTTTCTGAAAAATCCTGAATCCTGGTGGTTACAAAATCTAGATCAACAGGCCGACCCGGAAAGAACAAAATTTAGAGAAGCTATCGATAAAGCAACACCAAACAAAGGCCATTATGCTCTGGTTGACCTAGAGAAAATGGGTGAGTTACAACATCAAATTACCCAAAATGTTGACGATCTTCATTTCAAGGCTGGCTCTAAATCAGTGACTGAAATTCATGGGAATCGGACAATGCTTAGATGCATCGGATGTGAAGCACGATGGCATAGGAGTGGATTCCCAACTGGAGAAATCGTACCAAGTATCACAGGTCCATCGAACAATTTCCCGCCAATGTGCCCCGATTGTGGGTCCCCAGTAAAATCAGATACGGTGATGTTTGGAGAACCGATACCTCGCGGCACCTTAGATTCATGTTTCCTACAAAGCTCAAAAGCCACTTGCATAATCGTTATAGGGACATCCGCCACCGTATATCCAGCAGCAAGTTTTCCACAAGATATACAGGCAGCTGGTGGCATCTTAATAGAAGCTAATCCAAATGAAACACCTCTGACGGGCATCGCCGACATAACACTTCGAGGACCCACAGCAATAACCCTTCCCGCCCTGGTAGAAACAGTGAACCTCATAAAGGCCGAATCAAGATAATGGACGGAATTAAACCGGCAACGATTTTGGCAGGACTCAGCCATATATCATCGGTAATTTCGGCTGTGATACTAATGTTTATACCTCTATTTGCTGGATCTGAAATAATCGCTCAGTCAGGAGGCTTAAACCAACTATCTGAAACAAAATTAACCCTAATTGAGATGAATGGGACAGGAGCTATACTGACACTCATTTTCCCTTGGGTTGTAACAGGCTTATCTGTTGTGTCAACAATTATGGGTGCTCCAGAAAGAAAGGAAGCAAAAAAGGTACTGTGGCGATGGAGGTCTTATTCCTGGGGTGCCGCTATCGTCATGGCCTTCTTTGTAGCACTAAGCTTCACAACCTTAGGTATTTTCTACATTCCGGCATTAGCACTAACTATAGGTGCTGCGATTTTCAATAAATAACGTAAATTGATAGGGAACAATATTATGCGATATGACTTCATCGTTGTTGGTGCTGGTTCTGCGGGTTCTGTGGTCGCCTCAAGATTGTCCGAGGATCCCAATAAATCGGTACTTTTGCTGGAAGCAGGTCCTGACTATCCGGACTTCGAAACTCTCCCCAACGATTTAAAAACAGGATGGGCCACGGGAGCGGATCTGGCTGTAGGCGGAGAACACGACTGGCAACTCCACGGGAGAGCCTCATCCATGGCCGAAAAAATGGAGGTCCCAAGAGGAAAAGTCACTGGAGGAACGAGCGCTATAAACGGGCAGGTATTTCTCAGGCCAGTGCCCGACGACTTTGATCGCTGGGTCAACTTCGGCAATTCCGAGTGGACATACGAAAAATCCTTACCTTATTTGATTAAAATCGAGACTGATCTTGACTACAGTGGAGATTTCCATGGAAAGGAAGGTCCCATTTTAGTTCACAGACATAAACTTGATACTCTCACCGATGATCAATTGGCTTTCTATAAAGCATGCAGAGAAATGGGATTTCCTGATAATTATGACCATAATCTACCTGACTCGACGGGAGTCGGGCCTTATCCCTTAAACAATCCCAACGGCATAAGATTCAGCACTGCGCTGGGATACTTAAGTGAGTCAAGGCATCGACTCAATCTAACAATACGACCGAACTGCATAACAAATCGAGTGATTTTTGATGGTGACAAAGCTGTAGGGGTAGAGGTATTCAGTGGAAATGACACCTACACATTAGAAGCCAATCAAGTAATTCTAAGTGCCGGAGCAATCGCCTCCCCACAGTTACTAATGCTTTCAGGTATAGGACCGGCTGACCAACTTGAACAGCAGAATATTAGCGTCATTAAGAATGTTCCAGGAGTGGGAAAAAATCTGCGTGACCATCCAACAGTCCATACCAGGTGGAAACCAAATCCCAACTTTGAACTACCCGAAGAATCTATAGGACCACAAAAGGTGGCACTTAGGTACACTGCCGACAATTCCCCATATATCAATGACATGATTATGGTGATGCGATATAACCATGACATAGGCAGGGAGATAGGACGGGAGAATGGTCTAGATGAATCAAGACAATCTGTGGAGTATGGTCCTCTCGTAATGTCTGTAGGAATATATCTCGCAGAAAGTACAGGAGAATTAAAACTACAGTCTCCAGACATAAATATTCAGCCCTATTTAGACTACAACATGCTGAGTTCTGAATTCGACATGAAAAGGCTTAGAGATGGAGTTAGACTTTCTGACCGTATCGGATCATCCCAGGCTTTCAAAGATCTAGTTGAAAAGCGTGTTGAGCCAGATAACGATACGCTAAATGATGACTCCAAGCTTGATAGTTGGATGTTGCAGAATGTTCTCACAATGCATCACATATCAGGCACATGCAAGATGGGACCAGGGACAGATGAATCCTCCGTTGTTGATCAGTTCGGAAGAGTGCACGGCATCAAAAACCTCCGGGTATCAGACGTCTCCATAGTACCGGAATGCCCAAGGGCAAATACAAATATAGCAGCCATGTTAATAGGTGAAAGAACTGCAGACTTCATAGCAGAAGGGGGATAAAATCCTGCCTTATATATGTGCTAACTTTGGCATCACCTCATCTGCCAGCAAAGTCATAGAGTTTATCCAGTGTTCTTTGGGTTCCCACTCATGTCCCATAGCCAGAAGAACGCCGAATCCTCCTACATCATCATAAAGTTCTTTGATTTGCTCAAGTGCATCATCGGGGCTACCGACAATCCATAAATTGTCCATTAGATACTCGACATCTACATCTGAATCCGGCAAGTTGATATCGGATTTCATGTTTTCTTTTGTCGAAAGCAAATTAAACCAGTATTTTTCGTAATCCCTTTTCAATACCCCTTCCATCACATGTTTCCGCGCCTCCTCTGTCGTGTCCGCTATGTAGACTTCACGAGCAATACGCCACTCCTTCCTGTCTGGCACTAGATTCGACTTCTTAGCACCATCAGTAACAGCATCCCAATGGGTTTTAATAACTCGGTTATGCAAAAGATTAAGACTGATAGGAATCCAACCGTTCTGCCCAGCGATAACAAGAGTTCCTGAATATGGAGAGCCGCCGCCGAGTGCAATAGGCGGATGAGGTTTCGTATATGGCTTAAGATGAAACCGTAGACCGATATTATCTTCCGGTTCCGGGATTCGAAAACTCCAGTGATCTGATTGATAAAAACCAGGTTCCGGATTATCCCAAACCTCCAAAATAGCCTTCAGCGTTTCACCCGTATAAGCTCTTCTGTCATCGGAATCAGGGTCAAATCCAAACATTTCATAATCGCCTCGAGTGGAACTAGAGCCAACACCCCAAATGAATCTTCCCTGAGCCATATGATCAAGCTGAGCCACCCGGTGGGCCAGCATCATTGGATTATGATTAGGCATACAGTGAACACCGGTTCCTAATCTAATGTTTTCTGTCATTCCTAACGCCTGTGCTATCAGCAAGTCAGGGACAGGAATATTTTCCCATTCAAAGGTGAAGTGTTCCCCTATGTATGCTTCAGAAAATCCAAGCTCATCTAACTTCACTAGCTGTTTAAGATCACTCTCCAAGGTTTCTGTAATATTTGAACCCGGGGGATGCAGAGGCATCGTAAAAAATCCCGCTTTCATATTTTCCTATCCTTTTTAATACAATTTTTCACGATCGACCTGAAAATTGCCTAATTTTACTTGTCACTACCTGTGACATCGAGTCTATAGAGATATCCATTATTTGACCAAGGTCTAAATCCGTATTATCCAAACTGGAGGAAACTGAACTAATGAAGGCACCTCGTACCTCCGTGTTTACATTAAATTTTCTCACTCCTAAATCGATGGCACGAGATATCATCCACTCCGGTAGTCCCGAAGCTCCATGCAATACTAGAGGGACAGAAACAGAGCTATGTATCTCAGAAAGTCTGTCAAAATCCAATTTAGGTTCTTCGTGGTATTTACCATGTATATTGCCCACACACACCGCCAGAGCATCTATATGAGTAATACGACAATAATCCGCAGCCTGGTCAGGGTCAGTTAACAAAGATTCATATTCTGGTATGGTCAAGCCATCTTCCGTTCCCGTGAGACGACCCAGTTCTCCCTCCGTAAATCCTCCAAATTCACGTATTTTGTTAACTGCTTCAAGAGTAAAGTCTATATTTCCCTGATAGGAGAGACGCGATCCATCAGCCATGATAGATCGCAAACCGAGAGAAACGGCACTATCAATTTCCGCTTGTTTCCCACAGTGATCAACATGAACGGAAGTGGGTAATGAGGACTTCTGCGCGAGTGCCACAATCGATGCGACCAAAGGTACTCCAACAGATTCCAATGAAGTAGGCGAAATTTGTAATATCACAGGAAGGCTTTCTAGTTCAGAGGATCGGATTACAGCAACAGCTCCCTCAAGGTTGTATACATTGAAGGCACCGACAGCGAAGCGTTCCCTTTCGGCAATATCAATAATTTCCCTTGTTGAAGCTAACATAGGATTCCTAAACCCAAATCATCAAGAAAGCTTACGCACAACGTCGGCTATTGACTCAGGACCTCCAACATTTCCCGGATATAGAACTAAATGAGTTCCAGGAAATTTGGTCTCCTCTCCAAGTCTGAGGACTAAAACCCCTGGTTGTATTTGACCTGGAACTATTGCCCGAACCATTCCAAGACCATTGGTTGTGACATTTGAAGATGTCATCCCTCCCTTGGAAATGATGTAGCGAGGTGTAATATCTATAAATTTTACAATCTCTGTCATCGCATCGGTAACTTTAGCCCCAATGCGCAAATAGTCTTCCGGGGATGAACCCGTCACTACTTCTCTACTAGTGAATACTGTGACATCTTGAGAGTTTCTAAGTGCGTCGTTTACTTTCGTCACTATTGAATCGACTACATCAGGTTTTTCCGAAAGCACCGACTCAACTTCTAGTTCTATCCCTACCATACCCGGAATTTTCAGCACATTTTCTAGTTGAAAAGTACTACCGGGAACGTGGGACCCAACTAGTATAAGGGCGCCCCCTTCGTCCGAATTGACAATCTGTTCCTTAGATAACATATCGTGGGAGCCCTGGCCAATTCTAGACCTTACAAACGAAGCCGAAGTTCTACATAAAAAATTCTTTCCTTTAGCTTCTGCCCGCAAAATTGCAAGCGTTAGGACGTTCAAATCACTCATCGCCGCTGAATTAACGATACATACTTTCCCTTTCTCAAGGTTAGTCAGTATGCTCTCAACCTTGTCAGGACCACCTTCTCTTATATCTTCTATTGAAATAGACACAACCTCGCCTGCAGACAAACGACCCTTGTATTTTTCCTCAATCCACTCCTTCAAGTTGGAAGCTTTGTATCCAAACGCCGTGTCTTCAGCAAATGGAGTCTGCCCTGCAGGAACTAGATTCTCTCCATCTGACACGTATTGAACGTCATTAATGGTGTATCGGCCACCTTGAATAAAAAATGGGACAAATAACAAGGAATCAAATCCTTGCATTCCTTGTTCGTGTATAGCATCTGCCAAAGCCTCTACTTCTTCGGGAAAATAACCCCTAAGGGTTGAATCAGAACGAGATATAACTGAGAATTTTTCCCCAAGTTCGCCGGAAGCCTGCAACAGATTCTTTCCCACTAACCTATTCGTATCCACTGCCTCAGACAGAGTTAGAGCACGGCTGTTTATAAGGAGAAACGAAGCCTCTTCAGGCATGCTGAATTCATTGACAATAGACTCAACCGACCAATCCGTTAAAAGCGATACATCACGCACCGTCTGGGAACCCGTCGGGTCATCATCTAAAACAAAAACCTGGGTCGGATTGGCCTCAATTTCCTTCCTAATCTCCGGAATCAGGTCATAGCTCCATGGCTCAGGAAGTGACGCGAGAGTTTCCTTCAGCGGAACTACAGCCGGTATTGAAAAAGATTCACTCACGCCGGCTCGAACATGGGAAGGGCTATTTCACCCTCTCCTTGATCGTGCCAATTCAACTTAACACGCATACCACACGATATATCATTTACAGGATCCGCAACATTAACAATATTGCTCATAATCCTAAAACCTTCATCTAAATCAACGTATGCCAAAGCATAGGGTCCAAGATCCTTGAAAGCAGGATGTCTACTCTGCAGGATAACGCTGTATGTATATACCGCACCATCCCCCTTTGAGGTATTCCAACTCGTTTCCAATGAACCGCAAGAGGGACAATGAGCCCTAGGGTAAAATATAACCTCAGAACAACTGTTACACGTCTGGTATTTCAGTTCCCTGTTTTTTGTAGCCTCCCAAAAAGGTTCTGTGTCAGGCTCCGGAAATCTTGGCTGTGGTCTGAGTGGTGAATTCTGTGTCATTCTGTTACTCCATTTATTAATAGTGTTACGTTCGTCATGAGTTACATTTAGTCAGCTGCAAGTATTGTCGCTGACGTAGAATGCCGGGACCCTAGTTGGCCCCCATTACCCACAGCAACTGCCAGCTTTGCATCATTTACCTGAGCTGTAGATTCTCCCCTCAACTGACGAGCAGACTCCAGAAGAAGAAATATTCCTCTTTCTCCAGGATGATTAGAAGAAAGACCGCCACCGTCCGTGTTCAAAGCTGGACCGCCAGACTGATCAAACTTCAAAATACCAGAACTGACGTAATCTCCTCCTTCCCCCTTGGAACAAAAACCTAAATCTTCAATCATGCACATCACAGTAATTGAGAAGGAATCATACGCCATGAGAATATCTATCTCATCCGGTGTTACCCCCGCATCTGCAAAAGCCCTGGGCCCAGACTGTGCACCAGCACTTACAGTTATGTCTCCACCATTTTCTCTGTATTTTGTCGCCTCACCACCCCCAATAATCCAAACCGGTTTCTTAGTACAATTAGCAGCTACTTCCTTGGATGCTATTACCACTGCACCACCTCCGTCAGATACCATGCAACACTCCAGAAGATGAAGTGGCCATGCAATGAGTCGCGAATCCATTACATCCTGAGTGGTTATTTCATTAACCCCGACGAATTCCAAATCCGTCATAGCTTTGACAGCCTCTGGATTTCTCATCGCATGGTAACGGGTGGCCACTGATATGTTAGCGAACTGTTCATCAGTCGTTCCATACTGGTGCATGTGACGGGCTTTTACCATTCCATAGTTAGAAATCAGGGTCATTCCCCATGGATCTTCCATATTATTAAATGGAGTTGGTGATCCTTGTCCCGTTGCTCCACCTGTACCAATTGCACGTCGATCTGAGTGCGCGGTAGATCCGTAAGTCAGTAAAGCAACATTAGCCTTTCCGGAAGCTATCATAGTGGCTGCATGATTAGCCTGAAACTCGTATGAAGAACCACCTACAGATGTGGTGTCTATGAGGTCAGGCTTCAAGCCTAAGTATTCAGAAATACCTAAACCCCCAATATTCTGATGGGTCCCTGTGTCATAAACTGCGTCTACATCTTGCCAGTTAAGACCCGCATCCGAGAGAGCCTTGGCAGCGGATGCCGCTTTAATCTGCAAGGAACTTACCCCGGGTGCTACTCTCAATGGATATTCGTGAATTCCGACAATTGCCGCTTCGCGCCTCTGGGACATATGGATCTCCTTCGACTAATGTTCAAATGATAAAAATTACGCCATTCTGTGACTCTAGGAATGCAAGTTAGCACAGGGATATCAGAGCGTCAATTACGAGAATAAATCACTGGCGCAAGTCTATACGTACAATAGGGTAAATATGAAAAATATCCCTAAGAATTCTATAACCTACTCATCAAAGCTATGTGACTTATGTGGCACAGAACTTAACAACGAAACATATAAATACTGTCCTTCATGCGGTAATGAAGTAATCGACTATTCAATCAGCGCAACTCAATCCTTTATAAACGCCGCTAGTCAGGGAAGAAGCGAGTCCTGGCGATACCTCGTTGGAATTTTATTGGCATTGCTAATCTGGCAGTTGATAGGACCACTTCCATTTCTCGGAGCCTGCGGAGCTCTAAGTAGAGTGGAAATATTGGGGTTTAACTGTGACCTCAGTCATATGTCCATTACTGGACCTTCGCTAGTCCCAGGATTTTCGCTTACGATGCTGACATTCATAATAGGACTGATAGGACTTAAGTGGACTATAAAATGGATCCATAAAAGAGGTTTACTCCAAGTTCTCACAGGAAGAAGTCAATTTGACCTAAACCGATTTTTCTTTTCTTCCATCGTGGTTTTTGCATTTTCCTTTCTGTCGCTTTTAGCTGGGCTTACAATTGGTGACAGTGATGTCTTAGGCGGACAAATTACAAGAAACTCAGTGGGCATTGACTGGATATTTCTCTCCGTAGTCGCCATTGTGCTTGTCCCGATTCAGGCAGGTACTGAGGAACTGTTCTTTAGAGGATATGTGCTACAAGGCTTAACTCGACTTACCAAAAATCGTCTGTTTCTAGCTTTGGTTACTTCCCTTATATTCACAAGCGTGCACATCGCAAACCCGGAGCCATGGGAATACGGAGTGTCTGCCTACATTATCAGCATATTTTTAATGTCCTTATTTATGTCTCTGATAACTCTATTCGATGGTGGGCTCGAGTTAGCTATAGGCTTTCACACTATGAACAATTTATGGTCATTTTTGATTCTTGGCCTAGAAAAAGCAGTGATACCGACCACTACTTTATTTACGTTAAATGTGGCATCTTTAGACACAGTCAACGCTATAATCCCCGGCATCGTTCAGTTTGCACTGCTATTTGGCATATTTAGCTGGCGCTATAAATGGTTCAACAAGAAAATTTCGTTCACAGAAGGCAGCTAACGTATCATTTAAAGACCCCAAAACTAATGAAGAAAGGCAATACACATGAGCAGCAAAGCATTAATTCGCAGCATCACACTAACAAAATATAGGTTCCCGTTTGAAAATGTGGGGCATGACCTTGGTTTCGCAATGGGCCCTTTCTATGAGCCAGGAAGTACAGGTTCCCGAACAGTACTTGGCATAAAAATTGAAACAGCTATAGGAATCTCTGGGGAGTATATGAGTATAGCCCCAGGAACTTTCGAGCAGATTCAAAGTTTCGGGGGATTTCTTATTGGAAAAGATGCTACCCATCGAGAACTATTTTACAACCAGGCAAAAACACTTCTGCGGAAACAGGACAGAATGGGAATCGGTCCGATTGACATAGCCCTATGGGATCTGGCTGGGAAAATGCAAAATACCCCCATATACAGGATGTTGGGCGGACATCGAGAAAAATTGCCAGCTTATGCAAGTACTTATCATGCCGATAAAACAAAAGGAGGGCTTAACAGCCCAGAAGCATATGCTGACTTTGCAGAGCAATGTCTTCAAATGGGATACAAAGGGTTCAAAATACATTCCTGGGCAGATGCAAATATACAGAGGGAAATAGATACCATCCACGCAGTAGGATCCCGGGTAGGCGGAAAGATGGCTCTAATGATAGATCCGTGCTGTGTATATGACACTTTTGCGGACACACTCGCTGTAGGACGAGCATGTGATGAGGAAAATTTCTTCTGGTACGAAGATCCCATGAGGGATGGAGGCGTGTCTCTCTACGCACACAAGCAGCTTAAGAAAATGATCAAAACTCCGCTTTTGCAAGGTGAACACATACACCTGGTAGAAGCACATACCGACATGGCCATTGCAGAAGCTACTGATTTCTGGAGGGCCGACCCTGAATATGACGGTGGCATAACGGGAACCATGAAAGTCGCACATGCTGCAGAGGGCTTTGGTATGGATCTCGAATTGCACATTGCGGGACCTGCCCAGAGACACTGTATGGCCGCTATGAGAAATTCAAATTTCTATGAAATGGGCCTCGTTCACCCAAAATTATCAAACATAGCTAATCCACCGGTATACGCCTGCGGATATTCCGATCAACTCGACTCAGTGGACGAAAATGGCTGCGTTGATGTTCCTCAAGGACCCGGTCTAGGCGTGGAGTATGACTGGTCAGGAATAAATAAATTTCAATTCGACCAGGTAGTCATAAAATAGGTACATTAACTAGCTAAAAAACGCGTTCAGGTTGATATTGAATAACTATCTTACAAAGAATACATTTTCATGATGCGCATCGGACTGATTACTGACACACATCTACCCGGACAAATACGGGACTTGGGCGAACTTGGGCAGTTGCCCCAAGAATTTTTATCCAGTGTCGACCTCATTATGCATGGTGGCGATCTAACATCCCCAATCGTACTGGACTGGTGTGAACAATTTGCCCCTGTCATCTGTTCCACAGGCAATAATGACCCGATTCCAGATCCACGTATGAAGGAAGTTCAAATCCTCGAGACTGAAGGATGGACTATAGGTATGATCCATAGTTTGGAAGGCCAGTTTCGTCCCATTAAAGATTTGCAGAAACTATTTCCAAAGCCAGTAAATATAATGATTTCTGGTCACACTCATCAGGAGAGACTCGAGTATAGAGAAGGGGTTGTTTTAATAAATTCCGGGAGCATCACATTTCCGCAACATAAAGAGGTACGACTGGGCACTGTGGGGATTTTAGAAATAGAATCTCAAAAATTAAAGGTTGATATATTCCCCCTTGGAGAAACTCCAGGAAGCCCAAATCCTGGAAGTCGCTTATATTTAGAGATGGAGGAAGGCATAGTCGTCGCTAGCAAAGGAGATGTATTACTACCCAAGTAATACTCAGGACAAACTAGTTATGACTATCTACATTAATCTGCGTAACACCCGTCCCAACGATAAATAAAAAAGTTCTGAATCAACTCGTCGCGGAAGTAACTTCAAACTCTTCGTCAGTAATGTTTCCGTTCTCATCGACAATATAAAATTTAACTTCCGGATCCTCTCTCTCAAGTGAGACTAAAACATAGCAAAAATCTACCCATCCCGATTCCACTGCCATCCTGGTATCGGTTTCTGACGGATATGCAGGGCTATGTGTATGTGAATGATAAAAAGCTATGAGGTCTAGTCCCAAATCATCTGTCTCTCTCATAACATTCATCTGGTCCTTCGGATCCATCACGTATCTGAAGGGACTGGGAGTACTGTTTTTCACACGATAGACGGCAGAAATAGCTTCTCCATTGCCCGCCAAAATTCCACAACACTCATTGGGATTTTCCTGAATGGAATGATCAATTATTTCATCAATTAGGTTACTGGGTATAGAAATCACTTATTACTCCAATAATAAACCTGATGACACCTATCTTGGAGTCCTTCTAAAGACCCTGAATATCATCTCTTTAATAATGCCGAACAGTGACCTTGGCTTGCGAAGCCTCTCCCGGGCGCAATCTGCGCATGTGCAGGCAGGGGGATGGTCATAATGCCAATTTGCCCTTCCCATAGTTTTCGCCCTCCCCTGAAAATTTGCATTTCGTATTCTTCTATTCTAGCAAGGAGGTAAAATATTTTGATCTACTCCCTCGGTGGTCCTGCTCCCTCGAATCCACGTTGACGCCATGATTCATAGGCAATTACGGAAACGGAGTTAGCAATATTCAAACTTCTATTACCGGGAGCCATAGGAACTAGTATTCTTCTTTCCTCTGGAATGGTTTCAACAATGTCCACTGGTAGTCCTGCTGATTCCGGGCCAAAGAGAAACGAATCGTTATCTCCATACTCATGTTCCGTATAAAAGTTCTTTGACCAAGCAGACGTAGCGAATATCCTACGGTTGGGAAACTTATTCAAGTAGGCTTGGTAATCTTCATGTTCCGTCACCACAGCCAAATCAGAATAATCCAGTGCAGCACGGCGCAACTTAGACTCTGAAAGATCAAATCCGAGAGGGTGAATTAAATGTAACTGAGCTCCAACATTTGCACAGAGCCGAATTATGTTACCAGTGTTGTAGGGAATTTCAGGCCTGTATAAAACAATATGCACCAAGTCTTCAACCATCGAGAAAGAAAAATGCCTTCAAGAAAAAATCTGATACCTAGTCTGCGAGTTGTCTCAACCTAGGATCTAACCTGTCCCTGAGCCAGTCTCCCGTAAAGTTGAGGGACATAACAACCATAAATATAGCTAATCCGGGGAATACCGTTGGCCACCAGGCTGAGGCTAGATAGCTACGTCCATCTGCTACCATACTTCCCCACGTAGGTGTAGGTGAAGGTACTCCCGCTCCTAAAAAGCTAAGGGCCGCTTCAGCCATGATTAGAGAACCAACGCTCAAGGTGGAAATTACAACAGCGGTA
>Ga0209034_10000224_pt1 | contig 29079 bp, 30 predicted proteins | sample MarorgKNORR_S2LV_2_FD_188219 | JGI IMG/M metagenome (GOLD analysis project Ga0209034, IMG submission 188219) | Marine microbial communities from the Southern Atlantic Ocean, analyzing organic carbon cycling - 250m_A/KNORR_S2/LV (SPAdes) (version 2) | ecosystem: Environmental > Aquatic > Marine... | reverse complement strand
AACCGTCCTTCTTGAGGAGGTCGAAAAGACCGTTCAGAACCCTAGCAAGCCAGTCAATGTACTCGTCATAGCTCGACCAGGAATCTTGGAATGCCTTCTTCGTACTATCAGCCTCAGTCATGTGAAATTCTCGCTGTAGACCGAACGGGGGATCGACGTAAATCAAATCGTAGCCTCCCGGGCTTGACTCAATCAAATCCTCGACACTCGAGAAACCCAATCGGAAGGTTCCGACATCGGACATGCCATCGATTAGTCAACGATGGTTCATCAACTCATCTCATCTGCACGTACCCTGTGAGTTCAGAATGGATTTCATTACAAGCGGGGCTAGTCAACGCTGGCACTCAGGGCAGTAGAAGGTCGAGCGGCCTGATTGTGCTATGCGCCGGATGGTGCCGCTGCACCCCTGTTTCACGCATGGCTGGCCCTCGCGGCCATACACCTGATGGCTTAGCGCGAAGTACCCTAGGGTGCCATCGACACTGGCAAAGTCACTGATGCTGCTTCCGCCGGCATCAATAGCCTCGGTGATGACATCGTGAGTGGCGGCGGTGACCCGCTCTACACGCCGGGTGACGCCAGACTTGCCGGCCACATTGGATGCACTCCGGCGCGGGGAAATTCTAGCCCGATACAATATCTCTGACACGTATATATTTCCTAACCCAGCAACGACCTGCTGGTTCAGTAATGCCGCCTTCATTGGCATTCTGCGACCCCTCAGGTTCTCGGCCATATCCATCGGTGTCAGGTAATCAGGAGTAGGCTCTGGTCCAAGTTTGGCGAGGAATCTGTTCTGGTCCTGTTCGGCGGTTTCAAAGAGGTCCATGAAACCAAACCGCCGGTGGTCCGAGAAAACGGCCTTCCTGCCGTTTTCGAGATAAATGACGACCCAATCATGTTTCCCTTCATCACTCTGGGCATCTTCTCCCAACAGAGTCCATTTCCCACTCATGCCTAAATGACAAAGCCACGTAATCCCATTATCCAATCTTATCAGGAGATATTTCGCGCGCCTATCTATGCGCTCGACCAGTCTACCTCTCAATCTAGAAGCGAATCCCGAGGGGAACGGGAAACGGAGGTCGGGTCGGCGCAGTTCGACATTTTCTATGCGCTGACCGTTGAGATGATTCTCGAGGCCCCTCCTGACAGTCTCGACTTCCGGTAACTCTGGCACGACCTGCTGAGTACAGGATAGTTTCTAATTGTAAGTCCCGTATCGTGGCCCGTGGAAGACTCGGACTCTCCCGAAACTGTGGTGCTCTCCGGGGCACCCAGTGCTGAATCCAACGAGCCTCGGGAGTTCAACCCGTACGCGGGTGCCTCGGCGGGAGCAGGTGCCTACCAACAACCGATGATGATTCAGCAGTCCAACGACAACGCGACCTACTCGATGTGGCTGGGAATCGCGACTTGGGTTTGCCACATTACCGCCGGCTTCATATGCTTCACCGGATGTCTTGCCCCCCTCACGACCATTGCCGGGATAGTGCTTGGTCACATGGGCTTCAATGCCTCCAAGGAGATGAATCTCGGGCGTAACGAAGCCATCGCCGGCCTTGTGCTGAATTACCTGTCGCTGGCTATGTATCTCATCATCGTCTTGTTCGGGGCAGCAATACTCGGAGGCATCGGGGCGGGTCTAGTCTGATCTAATCTACTGGCTTCCTCACATGGAATACGACGTGCTGTTCCTCGAACCCGGCGAGGTCTATCCTCTCGACGATCTCGAGATTCGACTCCTCCAATATCCTCTCCGCCTTAGCGAACCTAGTATCGTCATCTCCATCGGATGACCTCTCACTGGCAGCCTTCAGGCTCAACAGCCCGGCGCCTCCCGGCTTGAGGAAGGCTCCGGCCATCTTGACGAAGGTCTCGGCCTGATCTGCCATGGAGAGGTCCTGGTGGATCCAATCGGCCTTGCCCCGGATGTAGGGAGAGACCGTATGAGGGAGGCGGGCATCACCCAATACGGGCACTAGGCCGGGACGCTGACTGGCCAGTGCTGCTAGTTCGCGCATCGCTCTAGGAGCTATTTCCACAGCGATTATCTGTCCTTCGAGATGGTTCCCAGAACCACAGACCATATCGTGGACGAAAGAAACCGTGCCTCCGTAGGAGGCCCCGAGGTAGAGACAGGTCGCGCCCGGCTCAGGTAGGAGACCGGTTGGGTCGTTATTTGTCCTGAGCAGAGCTGCTGCGACCTTGGAGCGATTTGGATCCCATGCCCGCCACTCTATGCGACTGTCTCGCTTGCGACGCTCGCCCCTGACCGAGATTCCCTTTACCGCGTTCCTAGTCCATATTCCAGATCGGCCCTCACGCCTGACTCCCCATCCGAGTTTCACGGGCTTGGCCATTCGCTCACCCTCTCTTGGGCGGTTTCGGGAATCTCGCCTTGATGGCATCAACCTCTCTATTGATTTCGGCTATCTGCTCCTCGTCCCACGGCTCCCCGTCAAAGTGGTCGACCCTGACTGCAATCGAGCACTTGCCCGCTAGGAACCGGGAAATCTTCCCTCGTACCCATCGCGGTGACCTCGAAACCTGTGGCAGGGAAAACAGCACTGGAGAGTGCTTGGGTGGTGGCGCTCCCCTGCGGTGGGCAGCCATAGCGCCACTCGCGCCGAGGACCTGCAAGCTGCCACTCGGCATCCTGGCCAGCCTCTCACGGCCTCCGGCGAGAACAACGAGTTTTGCTGCGCCCAACGGCCCTACTACCATGCTGAGAGTAGGGAGGTATCCTCCAGCAAGTTCTCGAGTGGCGTCTTCGGCAGCATCCAGTCTTCCCGTGAGTTCGACCACGCCTGTGGCATGACTTCGCAGAGCATCCCATTCTGCGGGAGACGGTTGATGCTCGGGAGCGGGAATCCCCAACGCCTCAGCCGCTCCGTCAATCGAATCGGCATCTGCCACGGCCCCGGGGATGTCCCTGCGCTGAGCGTCCAAGTCTGCCTCGGAGAGGAAAAGCCCGGCCCATTCCACGCATCGGGCCTCGCTGGTTGTCCATGACGCCCGCAACTCGCTAGCAGCAGACGAGAGCATGTCGAGTCGCCGGTCGAGGTCGCCTGCGGCATCAGCAACGCCCCTTCGAGCCAGCCTATCGGTGGCCTCGGCTAGAAGCGTCTGCTCATCGCCGTCTGCCTCTGGCCAGTCCGGATCGGACATCGCCCCAAGATGATCTGTCTCGGCCTCGGAAAACCTCTCGGACAGAACTCTGGCTTCGGGGCTCAGCCGTCCTGATTGGAGTTCAGCCAGCCTGTCAGCCAGAGCGCCGACGGATCTCTTGCCGGACCAAACCAGCTCATCGATTACGTTGCCGTCTGAATCGATGACTCGCGCCAGCCTCCAATCGAAATGGATTCTCACGAATTCTCGATGGTGTCATCTCGCTTAACGGTGCGGTTGGCCCCCATGGTCACTTATTGGAAACGCGATTGCGGTGCTGCGGTGCGGTCCGAGCCGACCAATAGTTCAATAGACGGTTTAGTTGTCCCTGTTCGGCGTGGTGTAAAGCCGGCTAGGTTTTGAGAGTCTATGTTCTGCCCTGAATGCGGTGCTCTGTCGTTCCCTGATTCTTCGGGGAACATCAAGTGCACGAACTATCGATGTGCGTACGAAGGACCCCTTAGTGGGAAAGACGGTACGGGCGGCACCTTCACCGATCCGATGACCGGTGAAACCGTCGATCTGTCAAACGCCACCGCCTCGGGAACCGAGAAGTCGCTGAAGCACCTTACGGAAGTTGTCGAAGAAGAGGAAGGCAAGGGCGTTCTTAGAGTAGGGGACATCAGGTGTCCGAGTTGTGACAAGAATGAGATTTATGTGGTTTTGATGCAGACGCGGAGTTCTGATGAGCCTGAAACGAAAATCTGCAAATGCCGCTCATGTGGAAAAAACTTCAGAGAGTACCAATGAACGGCCCGGAGGGCCGCCACGAATAATGAAAAGCCGTCAAGTATCAGCATTGGAGTACCGAGGTGGAACGATGCTCAGAGTAACAGCCAACACTGGGTTGCTCAAGGAAATTACCGAATGCCTCTCGATTCTCACCGAGGAGGTGAAATTATCGTGGGGCGAGAAAGGGCTGAGCGTCAGCGTAGTCGACGGTTCGCACGTCGCCCTCCTCTCAGCCGTCGTCTCCGATGTATGCTTTGAGACCTATGAGGTCGAACCGGTTGAGATCGGGCTCGAACTCGGAAAGCTTCGAGATCTGCTGAATCTCCCCGGCCTTGAGTCCAACCTCGTCGAGATCGACTACGATGAGAATGTAGGTGCACTGAACGTTAGAGTCGGTGAAGTGCACAGAATCCTACGCGGCCTCGATACAGGATCGATGCAGGACCCAAAGTTGCCGATTCTGGACTTCGACAGCAGCGCCACTATCGGCTCCGAGAAGCTCTCTCGGGCGCTTCGAGCGGCCAAACTCGTCGGCGAGTTGGCTGACCTCAGTATTGACTCAAAGGAACTTCGTATTTCCGTGACCGTTGAGGCCGGTGAAGGAGTCAACGTCCGCTTCGAGGCGGGTGAACTCAGCGAACTGGTCTGCGCTGCTCCGACACAATCGACTTACTCTCTGCAATACCTAGAGATTCTGACTCGCAAATTGGCCTCTGGGCTCACTCAGGATGTCCGGGTCCAGTTTCAGGATCGATACCCTCTCTGCTTACAGTGGCAATCCAATGACGGCGGTGCTGAGTGGAATTTTTATCTGGCTCCTCGTGTCTCCAACGAGTGACAAGTGACCCGTGATTAAATGAGTGCGAACTAGGGCCGGCAGGCCGTGAGCCGTTCTGTGTGCGTCATCGTCCCGAGCGTTGCTAACGCGGTCGAACTGGGTATCACGCTCGACGGTTTGCTCGCTCAGAGCTACTACGGGCCCTGTGAGATTGTCGTGGTAGGCCCAGGTGCTGATCTAGGTCGCGAGCAGGCTGAGTCGAGGGCGGTTCGCTTCATCGACGATAGGGGCTCACGCACTCGGGCTGATGCTTGTAATGTCGCCCTCGATGAGACTGATTCCGATCTAGTGATGTTCACCGATGACGATGTCATCGTCCCTAAGGAGTGGGTCTCCAATCTGGCTCGCTGGTTCGAGCGAGCCGAGGTAGCCGGCGTTGGTGGGCCCAACTTCGCCCCCCCGGAAAGCTCAACCCTGCAGCAGCAGATCATCGATGTCAGCTTCTGTAGCACCATCTTCACCGCCGGGACCAACTACGGTAGGATGGGGCAGGGAGAGCTCGATGAGGTCAAGCAGTTGCCTGGTGTCAACTCAGCCTACCGTCGCTCAGTCCTCGAAGAAGTAGGTGGCTTCCCGCCCGGTTGTATAGGTGCAGAGGATGTCGTCCTCGATTTCCGCATACGCCGAGATGGAGGCCGACTTTGGACCGATCGGGAAGCAATAATGTGGCACCGTCGCCGTGACCTTTCGAGAGTGAAGAAGCAGATTCGCAACTACGGTCTGGTCAGGACTCTGGCGAATCACGAGCACCGTGAGTTGCGCGCATGGAGCCACACCCTAGTGGCATTCTTCCCAATCCTAGTTCTTGGCGCGTTCGGGTTCTTCTTCTGGGGAGTGGCAAACGGAGGGCTGGCTTGGCCCGAATTCTGGGGCATCGAGACGGTGCCAATGGGGTGGCCTCGCGCAGGAGTACACTCTCTGGTTAGCCTGATTGTGCTGTACAACCTCATTGCTTGGTACGGGGCTGCCAAGGGAAATTCCCCTTGTCGAACTCCTAAGACCGTCTTCCTTTCCTCTATTGCGACTTTCGCGTTGCACTGGAACTATGGAATGGGTGTCCTACAAGGTTGGTGGCGTATATTCACCGGTAATTCCGGACTACAGATTGACGATAAGTCCAGAGACTAGTTCAGGCCTCTGCCGAGCCTAGCTCGCCAGTTTGAATAGACCACTGCGAGGCGTACACGTTGTCGTTGGAGATCAATTCCCTGTGAGTTCCCCTCTCAACGATGGCTCCGTCGACCATCGCGATGATCTCGTCGGCGTTGCGGATGGTCGCGAGACGATGGGCGACAGCTAGTGTGATCCTCTGCTTGCCACCGTTGGAGCCATCGAACAAGGACTGCTGGATGCGCTTCTCGGTCTCAGCATCTAGGGATGCGCTGGCCTCGTCGAGAATTAGGAGGTCGGGGTTCTTGAGCAGTGCTCTGGCTAGGGCGATGCGAGCGCGCTGCCCTCCCGAGAGCATGACCCCTCTGTCACCGACCATTGTTGCTACGCCCTCTTCCAACTCGGAAACGAAATCCAATGCCCCGGCGGTTTCCAGCGCCTGCTGTATCTCCTCGTCAGAGGCCTCGCGGGCATAGGCGACATTGTCCCGAACGCTACCGAAGAACAGGAACGGGTCCTGAGAGACGAAGCCAATCCTGTCCCTGACGGATTCTATAGTATAGGCGTTGATGTCGATACCATTGATCAAGACCCTGCCGTGCTGAGGTTCGTAAAATCTCTCAACGAGTTTCAGTATCGTGCTTTTGCCGGCTCCTGTATGGCCCATTACTCCCAAGAAGTCGCCGGACGATGCTGAAAACGAGATGCCGTTCAGAACGTTTCCTGATGTAGGGTAGGCGAAGGTCACATCATCGAACGAAATCGACCTGATGGGGCCGTCGAGTTCGACAGCATCTGGCCTGTCGAATATCGAGGGTTCGAGATCGATTAGTGCAAACACTCGTTTGGAGGCGGCTTCGCCCTTCTGGAGTTGGTTCAGAAGCATCCCCAAAATGAACATGGGCATAGTCATCCTGGTGCTGATTAAAAGGAACGTGACAAATTGGCCAACAGTGATCTCGCCGGACTCCATAAGCCAACCCCCTGCAGAAACCAATAGGCCGAACGACAGGCCTGCAACAACGTAGATTCCCGGGATGAATCGGTTGCGCAGGTTGGCGGCGAGGATAGCCTGATCCCTGTACTCGCCACTCTCCCTCTCAACCCGAGAGCGCTCGAAGTCGCTGGCGTTGAACGCCTGCACGGTCCCGATGCCCGTTAAGACCCCTTCAAGAATCGCGACGATTCCCCCGGTACTCTCCCTCTGTTTTCTGTAACGACGCTGTACGCGGGTTGAGAACCACACCACCATGGGGATGACTAGTACCAGCGGGATGAACAGTATCAGAGCCAGCGTGGAGCTCATCCAGAACATTATTGCGAATGCTGTGGTAAATGTGATTGCGATTCTTATAATGCTCGTGCTGGAGTCCGAAACTATGTCCTCCAACTGCGCTACGTCGGCCGAGAGCACCGACATCAGATTGCCGGTCTGACGGGTCTCAAAGTAGGAGGCCTCCATGGCCATCAGGCTGGTCGTCGCATCCATCCTGATATCGTGCTGGACCTTGTAGGCAGTCGACTGCCAGAGGTATTCGCTGAGACCCTGGAAGACTGCGAGGAAGGAGAACGAGACTAGGATTAGCATGCCGAAGGCGAATTCGACAGGTGCTATCGGCCCGAGTGAAGGAAAGACATCGGAGGTGACCAGACTCTCGATCGTGGAATCGGTGAAGGTCTTGTCCCGGTAATAGTCCGCCGCCATCCCGATAGCGATGAAAGGTATCAGGTCGAAGGCGCGGGCCGCTGCATTGGCTGCAACACCTCCGACGGCACGTCTCCAGTAGCGCTTGACGTAGGGGACTATCCGCCATATCTTACGGCCCACGACCTGCTTCTCATCTGTTAAGTCGGAAGCATCCTTGCTGATTGCCAAGCCCCCCTGCACTTGACTCTCCTCCTGTGACACGTCCCTCCGTTAGGAGGGACGCGTTTGAATGCTTCACTCGTCGATTTCAGTCACCAAATCGGTTTAATGGATGTCTCGGCTCGGCGAGACTACGCGCCTGTAGTGAAGTCTGGTTATCACCTGAGGTTTCCAACCTCATATCCTGGGTTCAAATCCCGGCGGGCGCACCACCATATCCTCCTACGCTCAGTTCATCAACCCGCCCTCAGTGGCTCGTTCATGCTGCCTCGTCAGAAACTGGGCATTGTCTTGATGTTCCTGTTCCTGCCAATTAACGGACCCATGTGGAGGATGGGTCTGGCAGAGATGGGATACGAGGTCCCACTGGGCGATTTCCAGGGCTTCGTTGTGACTTTGATTCTGTTCGTTACGGGTGCTGTTATGACTTTCATGCCCGAGCTCCGGTGGCCTAGCGACTAGAGTACAAATCGGCAGGCCACTCACTGTGGATGCTCGTCATCAGGCCACTGACCTCGTCATCGCTCCAGTCGGCTGATAGGAGTGCGGAGCACAGTTGCTGGGTGCGCTTAGGCACGGTCTTGGGACCCAGCACAGCGCCCGGTCGTCGGGGGTCGTCTAGGAAGTCCGTCTCCATGCCCCAAGGGGATGCCGCCGAACGAGCCGTCTCGGCGAGCCTCTCGACGCTCCGCTTGCCCACGCTCACGGTGGCCGCGAGTCCGTGGGTGAAATCGGCGCTGACGTCGGCCGGCGCGTAGTGTCGGATCGCCCGGCCCCTCGGCAGACCGGCCTTGTCGCACAGCCTGGCGAGTTCCCTACAGGTCGCCTCGCCGTTGTCCTCGACATGCAACTGGATCGTAGTCCCTGCTCCTGCGGCAAGCGACATGACCTCGAGGAGGAGGTCGTTGGCGGCCACCCAAGTCTGCTCGTCGACAGGGTAGTGGGGCCTGCCGACCTCTCCGAGGCAGACTGCTTCGCCGGCCTCAATATACTCGAGAGCGAGGCCTACGGCCTCGAGGTGAAGTTCTGTCGACCTCTCAAGGCCCAGGGGCTCTATCTGATGAGCCCACGCCACCGGATGCGGTCCAAGCACGACTCCGACATCGATTCCGAACTCACCCCTGACCTCGTCGGCCATGCTCAGCGTGTCCGTGTAGGCAGCTCGGTAGCCGTCGAGATCTGTGGGCAAAGCAGCGGAGAACCCCGGCTTGTGTACTAGCATAATTCCAGTGCCGCCCGAGCGAGTAAACTCGGAGATTGCGTCTAGGAACTTGTTGGAGCGGTCGAGGTGTAGGTGCTGGTCCATGATGGCGCCGGTCCAGAGCCCGTCGACCAACATGCTCTCACGCTAGGACTCCTTCTTCCTCCAACAGGTCAGCCCAGTGTCGGACAGCCATCTCGGCGACCTTCTTGGAGGCCTGCCCGAGGATCACTCCATGGCCGTTGTTGAACAGCAGGAGCTCTGTGCTGTGCAGTCTGGCGGTGATCCTGAGCGCTCCGAGTCGGTGGTCCATCTCGATGTCCGCGAATCTCTCCGCTGCGAGTTCAAGCAGAACTGCTCGCCCGATCGAGAATCGGATGAGCATGTCGCCCGACTCCATCTGCAGAGCCTCATCCGACTGGCCGAGAGTGAGAAGCAACTCTTGGATTGCGAGTCTCGCGACCTCCTCGCGCGCTATACCGTGAACGAGCACTGAGCCGTCCGGCTCAATGACGAATGTTGCGCGTGGCCGCTCGTGGCTCACCACGACGTAGGGGCCACTGACCGTGCCTCCGGCGAGAGAGACTGCTTCCTGATGGTTGATTGGGGCAGATGGGGTGTAGCGGTAGGTCTGGGTCTCAACGTCGATGACGATTCTTCCCTCCTCCATGTTCAGCCCTCCTTTTGCACCGGTTCCGCGTCCGGCCATGCACCGACTGCAGCCTCCAAGGAGGGCAGAGACGCCTGATGGACCGGAACCAGCAAGATGGAATCCCTTGCTCCATCGTCTTCAACCCTCCTGTTCTCTCTCAGATCTGCGAGTGCCCCTCTCAAACGGGCCGCAAAACGGTGGTTTCGCTCCGCGAGCATCTCCGGTGAGAGGGGTCTCTGCTCCTCCACCCACCAAGTGGCGCACGAGGCCGCGGCGGCACCTAAGTCCGTGTCGACTCCTTTGGCCATCTCGACCTTACGACTCGCCTCAGAGCGGGTCCTCCTCCAGCGTCTTGAGGTTGTTAGCGTGGACAGCAGGGAGGTGACTCGGGAATGCTCGTCAGCGCTCCTCTCGAGCCAGTTCAACCACGGTTCGTCGTCGATTTCGGGCTCGATAGGGTAGATTGGCATGCCGCCTCTGGCGTTGTCCGCGTGCAGCAGCAGCCGTAACTGCTCGGGATCCGGGATCTTGGGGCCATCTACCTCGTACTCCTGCAGGTCCTTCATCAACCGGCCTAGGACGGTTCCCGATGCTATCGCGGCCTCGATGTGGACCCCTGGACTCTCTCTGTCCTGCTCCTCGTCCTGTCTCCAACCACTGAGGTCACTCTCGCTGAACAGGAGAGCCAGTCCGTCCCACGAATCTCTGTATCTCAGTGAACTCGGCATCCGCACGCATGGAAGATGCGGCCACAGCACGATGCGTCCGCCGTCAGGGTCCTCCAGAATCGCTGGATTCCACTGCAGACGGGGTACTTCCACGGCTCTGCGAGCGGCCGCCCTCGGTTGAAGACAACGGTCGAAGAACCGATTCGGGGAAGATTGCAGAAATGTTAGATTGAAGGAGGATGGGCTCTCGAGGGCGACTGAGAGACATGGGTGAGCCTTACTCCCTCGAGCCAGTTGTACTGCTCAATGAGGTGTTTCCTGGCCATACAAACTCAATGGACACCCTCTATGGTGGCCATCTGATGTCGATTATGGACACCGCGGCTGGAATGGTCTCAAGTAAATTCGCTCACAGTGAATTCGTCACCGTCTCAGTGGACGCTCTGAAGTTCCGCAGACCGGCCTACCAAGGCGATATCATCCGCACAACAGCTAGGGTCGTCTGGACCTCGCCACACACCGCTGGGATCCATGTGGTATCGTGTAGGCTGTCGCGCTCTGAATGGGAGGGAGAGGAGATCTGCTCGGGCTTCTTCTTCATGGTGGCCGTCGACGGCGACATGCGTCCGGCTGAAATTCCTCAGTTCACCCCCGAGACTGAAGAGGAAAAGGGGCTGTGGAACAGGGCTCAGACCGCCCGCGACGCCATGGGATGAAGGCACAGTGTTCTGATAATTCGACTCGGAGGGCTCGGACGGCGCTCGGCTCGTGTGCGCGTAAGGGGCGCGCGCGAGGACTCAGCACCCCGAGCAGTTATAGCCAATCAGAGTCGCTCAAACTGCCGGATGTACTCAGTCGGGCAGGAGCCCGACCAGGATGAAGATAAATCGGAACTCTTCGGAAATCTTAGTCTGGTCGGGTCTGGAGGCAGGTTTGTCGCGGTCCTTACCAAGCGTCAGCTTACGCTGGAGAGATTCGATGGGCATGGAATTCGGCTTTCACTAGGGTCGATCTCAAGAATGCGCCACATGAAGGTCCCGATGCTGCCAGATGGGGCCATTCCCCTAGGTCTCCTTGCGATCTACCTCGGAGTGAGTGTAATGCTCCCGCCATACGCCATGGTGTCAACAGCTGCAGGAGCGCTGACTCTCCTCGGATATCTAGTCTCCCGGACCTCGGTACTCGCCATCGAAACCGAGGCTGGTGACAGGCACATCGTCTCCGGTAGTGAGGGAGTTCTGCTCAGACTGTGCCTGATGGTCGACAGAGTCAGGCACGGCAACTCGATAGAGGAGGCTAGGATGGGTTTGGAACACATCGATGCAGAGTTGCCGTCATACCCTGCCTTCAGGGATGCGGGCGGTGCACTGCCGGAGCCAAAGGGGCTTCTAGCCGCACCGGAGAATGACCCATTGGTGAGCGAACTCGAGGAGGAGTTGATGTCCTTCGACTTCGATACCCCTGCACCTCCAATTACTCCAGAGGTGTCAGCAACCAACACGGAGCCACTGCTCTCCTGGGAGGCGGAGGAGCCAGCCGCACCCGCGCCGCCGTACTCACCACCTACCTATCAGCCACAGCCCCCACAGGAACCGGTTCGCTCAGCCTACGAGAGAGCCTGGAATCGCGAGGAGACTCCCTCATGGTACACCGAGAAGCCTGCCGTAGGCAGCAGAATAGATTCAGCGGGAGAGGATGCTGCCGGAGCCATGGATCTGTTCGGTGAAGGTGGCATCTTCGATGCTGAACCGACCTCTAACTACTCTCCACCCACTACTTCGACACCCTACAGCGACCCGACTCCCGAACCACCGGCCTACACTGCCCCCAGCACTTACGTCCAAGCCACTGGCCCTCCGCCGGTGGAGAGGAGGCCGACCAGTTCTGAGATGATCAGGAGGGCTCACGACAGATTTGGCCCACCTGCAGGACCTTACTCCGGACCCAGCCTGCCCGCTCCGACCGAAGCGGCTGTCCGCGAGGACTGCCGGCCTGGGATAGTGAGGCAGGCACGGGCCAAGCAAGCCCTTCTGAGTCAAGAAGGAGTACCTCAACCATCAGCCCTCGACGCAGCCAGCCTCGAGGAGTTTCCTGGAATATCGAAGCTTGCTAACTCAATGAGCACCGGACGAATCAGATCCAACAAGAGGGCAATACAGAAGTCCACTCCCAGTTGGATCGAAGTCTTGCTGCGCCCCACTGCCAGATCTTCTAGGGACAGAAGTCATTCCTACGCCTCAGAATACGGTGACGGTGACGGTGAGGCAGCCCACTCTGATGCTCACTTCCAGAGTTCCCAACACATCCGACTAAGGAGTGACCAAGAACACCAAGCAGATGTAGCGACACACGGGAGAGGAGTTCAGGAGGCGCAAAGCCACTCAGCCAGGGATGTCTTGAGCGAAGTCGTCAACAGGGTGTCGACGGGTGAGGAGAGGAGTCCAACAGACTTGCGCCAATCAGCGAGCGGGCTGAGATTCTCGCAGTTGAGAAGGACCTCGTCGAAGGGAGATCCTCATCCGCTACCAGGAATTCGCAGACTGGAATAGTCTCACAGCCCGACCATTCGTCTGTACTTGTCGGCGCGGGCGTGGTACCTCCCACGCTCGAGCGCATAAAGTCCCGAAGCGCCTAGTCCCTCAATTGTGAACGAGGCTGTCACAGTGGCGTGCAACAATGCGTTGCGCATGGTGTCGAGTTGATTCAAGGCACCCTTGCGTCCGGCTATGTTAGCCAGCAGTGCACCGGCGAAGGAATCGCCGCATCCTGTGGGATCAACCAAGTCATCTGTCGGGTAGGCCGGGAGGGTGATGGTGCCGCACGGGAGATAGGCGACTGACCCGCTACTGCCGCGCTTTACGATTAGACTTCGGGGGCCCGGTCCGGCGGCCTCACCACCGTACAGGGCGACACCGGAGCGAACCATCTCCACGGCGCGAGAGAGGATACCGTCGCCTGCTATAGAGCAGACCTCTTCCTCGTTCAGTATCGCGATGTCGACTTTGCGCAGTGCCTCGGACAGGGTCTCAAACTCGGTCTCGATCCACAGCATGAATGAATCCAGTGCGGACACGGCAGCACCGGGGCACTGGTCAAGCACGGAGACTTGGGTGCGAGGATGAGTGTTGGCGCAGAACAAGACATCGGGATCATTCCAGATAGCGGGAATCTCGGGGCTGAAGTCCTTGAGCACGTTGACATCGGTCGAAATAGTATGGACCTCTTCCATCGAGCCTTCGTATCGGCCGGACCACCGGAAGGTCTGGCCGTCCCTGCGAACCACTCCCGCTAAGTTGAGGCCGGCTTCCTCGAGGATGCTCTGGGCCTCGCTCGGGAAGTCGGTTCCAACCGCGCTGACCAGACCCACCCTAGGTGGCCTTCTGGGTTGCAGTGGCATGTGGAATACAGATGATAGTCCAGCGTGAGTGGCAGCCCCGCCGAGCAGGTCTGAGCCGCTGGCCTCGGGGGTCTCGATATCGTCGAATCCAATGCTACCTACAATCACCATCTCCACTGTCTCACCTCCCGTCCAGTAGTCCTTGGTGTTCGTCGAGATATCCGATGTTCACTTCTCTATTGCGGAAGTCTGTCTCGTTCAGGATAGCCCGATGCAAGGGTATCAGGGTGTCCACTCCGGTAATCAGGGTCTCTCCCAGCGCTGCGTCCATCTTGGCGATGGCTTCCTCTCGTGTGGGAGCCCACACAATCAACTTGGCCAGCAGTGAGTCGAAGGAGGGTGGCATGTCGTATCCCGTGTGCGCGTGCGTGTCTACGCGCACGCCCGGGCCACCTGGCCAGTGGCACTCCCATATGCGGCCTGGAGATGGCTCAAGTGTGAACGGGTTCTCGGCGTTGATCCTCGTCTGGATGGCATGCCCGCTGAGTTTGACATCGTCCTGGGAGAGAGGGAGCGATTCTCCAGCAGCTACGCGTATCCCAAGAGAGATTAGATCGATGCCGGCTATCATCTCAGTCACTGTGTGTTCAACCTGAACCCTAGGATTGACCTCGAGGAAGTAGAATTCGCCCTCGGCATCGCGAAGGAACTCAAATGTCGCCAGTCCTTCGTAGCCTACAGCCTCGGCTCCAGCTACCACTTTTGCCCCCAACTCTTCGCGAACCTCTTCGGACAGCCATGGACCCTCTTCGATGATCTTCTGGTGTCGGCGTTGGATGGAACAGAACCTCTCGCCGAAATGTACCGCCTTTGAGCCGTCGGCGAGAACTTGGAATTCGATGTGCTGGGCTCCTTCGATGAATTTCTCGACGAAGACCCGGTCGTCACCGAAGGCAGAGAGTGCTCGACCCTGACAGAGTCTCAGCGCGGCTTCGAACTCATCCGGTGAATTCACCACCTGAATCCCAATGCCACCACCTCCGGCCGCTGCCTTGATCATCACCGGGTAGCCGATGGCAGTGGCTGTGCTGATGGCCTCGTCCCGATCGGACACAGGCTTGCCCGAACCCTCAGCGACTGGCAAGCCGGACTTGACCATGGCTTCTCGGGCGGCCAGTTTATCGCCCAGCAACCTCAGCACCTCGGGCCTCGGCCCGATGAACTTGATGCCTTCCTCGTTCAGCCTCTCAGCGAAGGTTGGGTTCTCAGCGAGGAACCCATAGCCAGGGTGGACAGCATCGGCCCCAACTTCCTTGGCCGCTTCTACTATCGCCTCGATGTCCAAGTAGGAAGCCAAAGGGTCGTCACGGGCGATGAAGACACCCTCGTCGGCCAGACGCACTGGGAGTGTGAGTCGGTCGTCGCGGCCGTGAGCAACGACCGCTTCGACCCCAAGAGCGCGTAAAGAGCGCAGTATCCGCAGCGCGATTTCGCCGCGATTAGCGATGAGTACTCGCCGGAACATGGTGAAACCCTCTAGGTGCGCGCCGTATGAGTCATGCGGATTCAAGCAGGGCTCAGTAGACATCCCTGAGGTAGCGCTTCTCGGTCTTCATCAAGCCCGTCTCAACGTACTCCTTGGCTTCGTCATCAGACATGCCGCCGTATTCGGCGCAGATCTCTATGAAGGTGGAATGCACGTCCTTGGCCATGTAGTTCTTATCGCCGCAGACGTAGAAGTAGCCACCGCCGTCCATCCATCTCCAGATCTCCTCCCCGTGCTGCTTCATTAGGTGCTGGACGTACACCTTCTCCGGGCCAGCACGAGACCAGGCGAGGTCGTGCCTGTCAAGAATTCCGTTCTCTTTCCAAGCCTCCATCTCCTCCCGGTAGAGGTACTCTCCCTCCTCGGTCCAATCACCGAAGAATAGCCAGTTGCGTCCAGTGGCGCCGTCGATTTCTCGCTGTTGGAGGAAAGCCCTGAAAGGTGCGACACCTGTTCCTGGGCCGACCATGATGGCATCGGTAGAGTCGTCATCGGGTAGAACGAATGAACGGGTCGGCGACATGAATACGCCTATCTCGGTAGCGCTAACCTCACAGCGTTCGGCTAGGAAGCCTGTGCACAGGCCAGTCCGATCGCGCTCGTGGTGGTTGTATCGAACGATGGCGACGGTCAGATGTACAGTACCCGGCTCGTGGTCGGGGCTGCTTGCTATCGAGTAGAGTCGCGGCTTCAGCCGGTCCATCCCATCGATGAGTTGTTGAGGGGTGAATCCGATGTGGCCGAAGTCGGAGAGAGCGTCGATGTAGTCGCGCGACCAGATGTAGTCCTCCATCGCCTTGGAATCTGCAGTGAGTTCGTTCCAGAGAGTTTCGGCGGGGTCGCTGGCGGAGCCTATCTCCGAGTAACCCTCGGGGATGTCCTCATCCACCCCACTGCCTTCCCAATCCATCAGTAGCGAGCCGTTGTCTGAGGATACGCGCTGTCGCTTTACGATACGAATCTCGATAGCGCCTGCATCCGAGGACAGCCGGGGGCCTAGTGCCTCAATCCACTTCTTTGAGGCGCGATGAATTTCATAGCGGTCTGTGAGTGCCTCGCGCAGGTTGCACGCCCCCAAGTGAGTCTCGACCTCTTCCTCTCCCGAGAAGTTGCACATGGAGAGGACATCTTCGACCAGTTCGGGCGGGCATCTTGGAATCACACCGATGGCATCGCCCGCCTTGTACTCCAATTCGGAGTTGCCCAAGTCAATGACGACGTGGCGGGTCTCCTTGCGTGATCCCTCTCCATTGAGAACAAAGTTCTCATTGAGTTTGGATGAGTATGGATTCTTCGCGCTCCAGTCTGGCATGTCAAGGCCCCGAAATCTTCAGACCTCGCGAAACACGTCCTGTTTATGAAGAAATGCTGGACGGGGGCAGTCGCGGTTCTGACGGGGCAGGCGATGAGGTCAAGTCATGAGCCCCCATCGGGGTTCGTGGCGCGCATTGACTTCCTCGGCACTGGCAACGCATTCTCCCCTCCGGGACGCATGCACGCCCTGATACTGCTGGACGGCCACGTGTTGGTGGACACGCCCCCTACGGTCTTGTTCCAACTCCAGCGTGCCGGAGCCTCACCGGCTGACATCGAACATCTGCTGTTCACCCACTGGCACGCGGATCACACATTCGGTTTCCCCTTCCTCCTGCTTGAGCGGCAACATGTCTCCGATCCTGATTCCACTCGCACACTCAGCGTTCATCTGAGACCTGGTGGCAGAGACATCTTGGGCCTGCTATGCAGAATGGGTTTTCCAGGCAGTCTGGACACCGCCCTTGAAGGGAGGGTGGACTGGTCGGAATCTGAATCTGGAGAGTTGTTAGGAACCGAATGGAGGTTTGAGAGATTCCCGGTCTGCCATACTCCCGAGACAGACCCACATGGATACGAGTTCGTACACTCAAGTGGTTTTCGCCTTCTCCACTGCGGGGACTCGGGGCCGTGCGAAGGGATTGAACAACGGGCAGCAAACGCCGATGCCGTCTTGCTCGAGATGGGCATTCCGGACTTCGTCAATAGTCCGCACCACCACACCCCTTCGGACATCATCTCCTTTGCACAAAGATACCCTGATGCCTTGGTGCTGGTGACTCACAACTTCGCCAGCGGTGCGGGCATCGAGGAAGGTTTTCCGATGCCCGAGCTTCCGGACTTCGTACACCAACTGGAAGACGGGGATTCCTTAATCATCAGCAAGGATGGTTCGATTTCTCTTGATAGTTATTCCTGAGTAAATATATCTTGGTTTATATTGCCATTTCCAAATCCTTCGAATTACATGTCATCGGATCGACTCCGAAGGGCTCTCTGACCGTCACGACTAGATTCATTTAGAAGTGAATGATCTCGAATTTTGATGAAGTGTCATTAGGTCAAGAGATGTATTTTTAACACCGCAAATCTGAACAATAAAACGATGTACTGAGGATAAGTCAAGAAGTCCGATTATAGTGCTATCCAAACATTGCTTTCAGGTCTCTTTGAGAAAGGAAAATCAAGTCGCTGCCGAAATTAATTGAACAGTCTTATTACCTCTGACGGCCTCGCTGTGAATCCGCGTTAGCCGGCACCTACTCCTGTGGAGTAAGATGGGAGGCTGGAGACCGCTTGACCCGTGGTGAAAGAAAATGGACGGAAACATTTTCGAAAAAATTCTAGGGCAGGATAGTCTCTTCATCGACAGGAGGGCTTTCGACCACGCATTCGAGCCCTCCAGCCTCCCTCACCGCGATCACGAGGTCGAGGCTCTAGTCAGAAATATGGTCGATGCGCTCAACGGCCACATACCCTCAAACATGCTGCTCTACGGTGTCCCCGGATCTGGCAAGACCGTGGTCACGAGATTCGTCCTAGGACAGCTCCTCGACAAGGGAGTCGAGATGGGTCAGCCAGTCCAGACCTACGAGATCAACTGCCGTAATGTCGACACCAAGTATCGCGTGGTCCAGACCATTGCGAGCCAACTAGCCATGCGGGGAGATACCCCCATCCCGTTCACAGGCTGGCCCACGGACAGAGTACTCGAGACGCTGATATACAGGATGGACAGAGCTGCCGGAGTGCACATCATCGTGCTCGATGAGATTGACAACCTCGTCTCTAGGGCCGGCGACGACCTACTCTACAACCTCACCAGCCTCAATACCGTTCTGGAAAATGCCAGGTGCTGTATCATAGGCATCAGCAACGATCTCCACTTCACTCAACAGTTGGACCCGAGAGTCAGTTCGAGACTGAGTCAGGAGGATCTCGTCTTCCATCCATACGGAGCGCTCGAGATACAGGATATCCTGAACGAGCGCGTCGAGACCGGTCTGCGCGAAGACGTGTTGGAAGGAGGTGTGCTTGAACTATGCGCGGCCTTGGCGGCCCAGGAACACGGTGATGCCCGCAGGGCGCTCGACCTTCTGCGCATCTCTGTCCAGAAAGCGGAGCAGAGGGCTCAGACTAGGGTCGACCCTAAGCATGTCAGATTGGCTCAGAGTCAACTAGAGTATGATCAGGTCACTCCTGTTCTGAAGTCATTACCGTTGCATCAGAAAGTGGTCCTGTTCGCGATTATCCTGAACGAGGAGAACGGACTGAGGAACATCTCGACAGGTGAAGTTTACCGAACATACGCGGACGCGTGCATGAAGATCGGTGTCGAGCCACTCACTCCTAGAAGAATCTCAAGCCTTCTGAACGAGCTCGACACACTCGGTTTGATTATGGCTAGAAACGTGAGCAAAGGCAGGGGCGGCAGGAGTAAGCAGGTCAACTCGGCCATCCCGAAGGCGATAGATGCCATTGGCACGATGAGTGAGAGTGAGCCACTGATTGGCGAGGCGGCTCTCGGCAAATACACACTGCAGGGCCAACTCTGAGAGTCTCGTCTGCCCTCAGACAATCGTTATACCGAAAGGGAAGGTCGCCGGGCCGATGTCCATGGTAGACTCAGAGTGGGGCAGTGCCCTAACTAGACCCAGTAGCACCGCTTCGAGCGCTGCAATAATGCTTGGTGTCTGGGTCATCACTCTAACCGTGGTGAATCTGGTTTCGGGAGCCTATTCCCCTGGATTCAAAGTGCTGTGGATCGGTTTCCTCAGCGGTGAGCACGGCGCATCGAACATCGCGCATGATGGGGTGTCAGTAGTGCTCGACGATGTCGTCTTCGGCCTGCTCGGGATAGTGCTGCTCGCCTTGGGCAGCATGGGCATGAGCAAGGCCGTTGAGGGTGGTATCGCATCCTGGGCTGGAAGCATCCCCCAGGGCCCAGTCGTCTCCAGCCTGTTTTCCTCCGAGGGTGGCATCAGCAGGACTCTGGCTAGTTGGCTCGTCCTGCTGGGCCTGACGTTCTATTTGTACTGGAACATGTTTGTGCAGATCGCGTGGGTGGATCCTGGCGTCTACGCCGTGATGATTGTGTTCGTCAGTTTTGGTTTCGGCATCCACGCCATGGCTGATGCTGAGTCCTGACTCAGTCGGCCGGTCTGAAACTGCTTAGTAACCTGCGACAGCGCTGCTTGGCTTCTTCGCTGCACCATCTGACGACGACGCCTTTGCCGGGCTGTCCGTAGAGCACTACCGAATCCAGCGGAGCGAGAGGGTGCAGCAGCAGAGGTGCTAAGTCCTCCTCGCCATCTACTTCGATGAGATGGGTCGTTCGGTCTTCGATCCAAGAAGATACGGCATGCTCGCAGGCTTCCAGTAGAGAGGGTGTGAGAGACCCAGCGGGACTCTCGCATTGCAAGATGCCATCATAGACCGAAGGGTCGATTCCATCGGCACCCTCCCAAGGTTCTCTTCTTGTGCGTCCGTCAATCAAGGCGATGTCGGCAGGTCGGTCGAGGTCCTGTAGAGCGCGGACGGTCACATCACCTACAGCGATAGTCGGCCCCCATTCCAATTCGATATTGGCTATCACTTTGGACATGGCTATAGAAGGGTCGTCCTCAGGACCAGGTACCAATTGACCGAAGGGTTCCTTGAGTTCGGCTTCGACCTCAGGGGTCAGAATGATCCTGCCCTGTCTGACCGAGTCCGGAATCCAAGGCAGTCCCTCGCGGTCAATCTCCCCATTCCTCACTCTAGTGCTCGAAATTGGATTGCCATCCCAAGCATCGACGTGCTCGACAGTGATAATTGCGAGTTCGTCGAGTCCGTTGTTACTCCTCATCTGATTGATTCGCTCGCACTCCAAACGAGTCTCTGCGGTGCAAACGATAGCGGAAGCGCTCTCATGAGTCGGGGCAGGACCGTGCTTGTCATCGAGGACGTGCATACTGACTCTTTCTGCAAGTTGCCCAAGCGCTTGCCTCATCTCCCCAGAGCGGGTATCCCACGAGTTGATGCGGGAATCCTTCTTTGCAACTCCATAATCGGAGGTCAGCCAGACCTCTAGAGATGTGCACTCGGAGAGGGCTGTCTGAATGAGAGATAGGTGCCCGGCATGGAAACGGTCGAATGTACCGCCGATGAGACCGACGCTGTGCATTCGAATTCCCGCCTCGTTTGTTGCTCCGGATTGAGATGTGTGCCCCGGGGCGTAACGGCGGCCTTCACAGCTTGGCTCAGGCGCCTGACCCACCCCGGGACGTCTGTCGAACTGTGGGGTAGTCCCTTGAGTCATTCCTTCCGGTCATCCGGGGACCTAACACAATCCGGCCACTTGTTTTGCTCCAGTGATCATACCGTTTTAGTCGGTCACACTGGTCTTCGACAAGTGGTGACCCGACCTTAGTACCGTGGTTCATCCTATTCCTCCAGCGGGGGGCTTCGTCGACACGGTGTTGCAGGTCGGGCATACACCGGCCACCGGAGGTGGTCAAGAACCCCTCGGTCTGTGAATTGAGGGCTTTCAGCCCGAAATTGATGTTGAGGAGACTATTTCCTCGTGATAGCCAGAACTCCGGAGTAGGAGTCTCTCAGCAATCTCCGCATCGCCATCCAATGCGACGCTGGCCGAGAACTCGGGCCATTTTCCCACGGGCTGGGCCAGCCATCCTGAAAGAGGATGAGTCCTACCAGGAGACGGTGGCCTTCCCTCGTTTATGGCATCGAGGGCTTCCATCAGATCGATGAGGGGGGCGGCGCTGTCGGGAAGGCCCTCGCGCTCTCGTCTCCCACGGAGTCTGCGAATGAGCAGAGAACGGATCTCGGAGTCGCATCCGGGATGAGTGTAGGAACGCAGGCCCGGAGCCTGGCACTCCTCACCGATGGGTCGCAGTACCGCTGCGCACCAAGGCAGGGGGTTCGATATCAGCCAGTCCGTGGATTCTTCTTCCCTCAATAGATTGATCAGAAGCTCGGATGATATTGGAGCCCACCATCCAGTCGGCAGGACGTTTGCCGTCCTCTCCAACTCCTCTAAGTCGAGTTCTTTCTCACCTAGCATCCTGTCCACGAGCCTAGCCCATGTGTTCAGGTCGTGGTTGGCGGGCATCTCCTGCCCCTTGCTTCGTATTCCTTCGATAATCGGGCGGAAACTGACATCGTCTCCTCGGCCTGATGAGTAGAGCCACGCGACTCCCTCAAGAGCCTGTATTGAGTCATGAGGGGGATTGGAGAGCCAAGCCTCAAGTGACCAATTCAGGAGATCGGAATGCATGTGTTCGGGCAGCCATGGGGCGTTTGAAAGGAGTTGGGCAGCGACCCACGCCGCTCCGCGAGATGCGTTTTTTGGGTCGGTGGCCGGTCTAGTCCTAAGTGCGGTCTCCTGATCTTCCCTGAGTTTTGCCGTCATCTTGATGGAAAACTCAGAGAGTACTGAATCTGGAGCCTCCTCGGCGATCTCGGAGAGCCTTTCCAGAGGCAGGTTGTCGAGATTCATCAGTACCAGCCATTCTGATTCCAGTCGGCCTCGGAGTCGCTGCCACCGGGGCCACCTAGTTTGGGGAGGTGAGGCTATCCAAGCGGCAATCGGGTATCTGGCCTCCATCTGATTGGCCCACTCCTCATCTCCTTTCGGATGCTGTGAGACAGCCGAGTTGATTACCGACAGGTAGCCTTCGTCCAACTCCTGGAGTTCATCCAGTTCGATTCCCAGCGATGCCCATGGGAGTGTCACGGGTTCGTCCGGAGCGATAGACACGGGAGTCTGCATCGGGTCCATCAGACGAACAGGCAAGATTTTGCCTCCTCTCGTCGAGAGGCGGAGCCACGGGAGGGGCCTCAATGGGTCGGCCTCCAACCTGTCAAAAGCTGCGAATATAGGGGCGTCCCTCTCTAAGAGTGCCAGTCGCAGGTTTGAGTGTGAGACGATTGAGGATAATATATCGTCGGGCATATCCTCACTGACTTCGAGGACCATCGGTGGGCGCTCATCATCACTGAGAGCCCATCGCACAAGTGCCTCGACCGAAGAATCTCCCAAACCACGCAAATCGAGTATTCCGATGGCGTCCTCGTCCTCAGTGAACTCCGATTCACCCCAGTCTCGTCGGAAGCGTCGCCAAGTCGAGTCGTCGGTTCGTACTCTGCGTGACGCGCTGACTCTGTCACGCAGCGCCTGCACCCGCTTGCGCCTCTCGGCATCGGACAGGCGCGGATGTGCTCGCTCGATCCAGAAGTCTAGTGCCGACAGCGGATAGGAGTCACCCTCAGCGTCGAGACCGCCAAGGTCGGCGATGACCAGCGAGTTGGCCCTCGCGGTCCGCAGTAGCATAGAGCGGGGCAGCCTCTCCTCCATCACTGCGGCGATTGGGTTCTTGGGCCGAATGTTCGGAGAGAGCTCATGGCAGGCACCCAGCACCCACTGACCTCTGTGGTAACTGCTCTCTGGCAGTGGGGGAGCCGGTCTGAAAATCGGAGTTCCGAACCACTGTCCCGGAGCCATAGCGATGGGGCGCTCGGAGTCAAGCAAACGAGCCCGGATAATTCCGATTACGGTTCGCTCGCCAGAGTAGGCAGCAATACTCTCTGGGTCCGAAGGTGGAGGAGGGGCTGGCTTCAACTCCATTGATGAGAGATCGAACCACCTCGGATTCCTCTCTCTGAGCACCGCCCAACTCCAAGGGACCCCATCGCTTCCTGTGGACGTTGAGTCATCGACGATAGGCGTAGGAGGGCGGTCCGGGATTAGTAACAACGGGGAGTCTGTAGGCTCCATCACACCCAGCAGGAGGTTGGGTCCGTCACGAGCCAGTAAGCAGCACATGCTAGTGTCATCGGGTAGGGGTGAGGCCTCAGTGGCTCTGATCCACTCGTCACCTCTCACAGATTCCCATCCGGATTCGGTCAGATGGATTCTCGCACCGCGGCTTCCAGCAGGTAGATCGCTGGCGACCAGTCCATCGTTTCTCATCCTTCTGAGTTCTGCCGAGGCGTGTGGTACCCTTAGTCCGACCTCGCGTGCGAGGGCACTGACGGTTGTGCCGCCCTCTGTAAGGCGGTTTAGTAGCCGCCTGCGGTGCATGCTCCGGATTTTTCTCGGTGCGGTTTCGGAACCGCGCTTCCGGGCCTCAGGGGAATCATTTGGCACCACTGACCACCTCTGAATACAACTACCTAATGTAGATGTAATAAATTATTCTATTTAGTTACATTTAATTACATATTTCCTATGGAGAATACATCAGTTTCATTTCTACACCACCGGGAGAACTGAAAACAAGTCATATTCTTGCAACTATGTGTAACGAAGAAGAGGTATTTCGTGCAGAACCGTTATATTAGTGCCCGCCATCCTACGCTCATCGGACCGGCTGCCGAGTTCGATATTGTGTTGGAGCGGGGAGATATGGACGCGGAGAAAGTCCGGGAAATTGTCCGAAATTACATCTCAGAGCGACCTCGCAACACGGCTGAGATTGCGGCTTGGCTGAACCGCCACGATGACGGGACAAGAGGTTCTGATATCGCGGCCATCCTGGAGTCCGACGGTTCGTTCGTCAGGATCGGCACGGTTCGCACAAGCGGCATGACTGGCAACTCGCCCCCACTCTCGGAATGGGCTACCGAGAAGTGGGTCAAGCACCATGAGCGTGCGAAGCCCGGCAAGAAGTAAGGAGAGGTTTACAATGAGGACAACAAGACTACGACAGAAGATCAAGAAATTCCTAGATGTCAGGGGCGAGGCGAACACCACAGAGATACTCGAACACGTTAACTCGACAATGCGGCACGGGACCACCCCCCAGCAGTTAGGGAACGTCCTCTCCAAGGACAAGGACATCATGAAGGTCGCAACCACAAAGCGCGGCGGGGCCCTCTCCGGTCGCTACGAGATATGCGTCTGGCAACTGCGGCCCGGTGCCTTGGACGAGAACTGATCAGTTCTCGAGCTCTAAGTTCCAGCTCCCACTTCGGGCGAGGCTGTTCATCCTAGCCCTGTGTGCAAACATGTCCTGACTGGCCGACGAAGAGTCGTCACTCCGTGCAGCCCAAGTCTTCAGGGCGTGGGACTGTAGTGCCCTACCGTAGGAATACGAGAGTTGCCACGGATGCTCGGCTTCTATCTGATTCATCAGGTTTAGATGAGCGGTGGCATCCTCGTCAGACTGCCCTCCTGAGAGGAAGACTATCCCTGGCAGGTCGCGGGGGACGTGGTTGCTCAGGCAGTCGACTGTCATCATAGCCACCTCCTCACGGGTAATCTGGGTTGGACAGTCATTGCCTGCTATGATCATGTTAGGCTTGAGCAGGGCACCAGGGATGTGTACCCCCTGTTTTTTGCAGGCTGCGAAGGTCGCATCGAGAATCTCGGCGGTCACGTCGTAGCAGCGCTGGGCATCGTGCGAGCCATCCATCAGCACCTCGGGCTCGATGATGGGGACGAGTCCCTGTTCCTGACAAATCGCGGCGTAGCGCGCGAGCGCGTGTGCATTAGTCGAGACGCAGGCGGCGCTAGGCATCCCATCCCCTATCTTGATTACAGCGCGCCACTTAGCGAAGCGCGCGCCCATCTGAAAGTACTCGGAGCAGCGCTCACGCAAGCCGTCAAGGCCCTCTGTGATTTTTTCACCGAAGTGATGGGCGAGGTCCTTAGCCCCCGTATCGACCTTGATACCGGGGTGGACTCCCCTAGACATCAAGGCATCTGGGATGGGAGTTCCGTCATCCATGCTCTGCCGCATTGTCTCGTCGAACAGTATCACACCGCCAACTGCAGACTCGTAGCCGACGGTGGAGAGCAGGTTCGCCCTGTACGACCTTCTAGCCTCAGAAGAAGGTTCGACACCGACAGCAGCGAGTCTGTTAGACATCGTGCCGTTGCTCTCATCCGCTGCTAGGATGCCCTTGCCGGGAGCCACCAGCTCACTGGCGGTCATCTCAAGCAGTTCTCTATCCATTGTGGTGCCTCGTTACCACGTGTGGGCTGATGGAGAAGAAGTCATCGCACTGAGGACACGTAGTAGTGCTCGCCGGAATTCACATCGATGATCTCTGAATGCACAGAAGCTCGGTCATCCTCAAGAATCTCAACTCCCTTGGTCCGTCCGGTGCACACGCCTGAACCGATGAACATTGAATCATCCGAAGAGCAGAGTTCGTCGCGCGCCCATATTCTATCGATGTCTCCGTCGATCATTCGCTCAGCTCGCTCCCTGTGACCCTCGTTCTTGAACACGAGTCTTCCCTCAAAGGGCGCGTCCAATCCTCTCAGTGCAGTAGCAGTGATGACTCCTTCTGGAGCGGCTCCGATTCCCATCAGCATGTCAATGTCGGAGTTGGGGTCGGCGGCGTTGAGGGCCGCAGCGATATCGCCGTCGCCGATGAGCGCGATGTCGACATCGTGCTGGTTCAAATCGCGGATCAGCTGCTCATGTCTCGGCCTTTCCATGACCACAACACGGAGCTGAGATGGGGGCTTGCCGAGGGCTGCGCAGGCGGCTTCGATATTGTAGGAGACATCGGCCTCAAGGCTGACTTCGCCGGAGAGGGCGGCGGGTCCGGCAATCTTGTCCATGTAGCAGTCTGGGGCGTGCAGCAGACAGCCACGTGGGGCGGCTGCCAGCACGGCCATCGCGTTGGGCAGGCCGAGGGCGACGTGGTTGGTGCACTCGAGAGGATCCACTGCTATGTCGATCCTTGGTGCGCCGGCCACTCCTTGCATCGAGCCCAGAGGTTCGCCTATCCACAGCATCGGGGCATCGTCGCGCTCGCCCTCGCCAATGGCGACTCGTCCGTCGAAGGGAACGGAGTCGAAAACGGCGCGCATGGCTTCGACTGCCGCGCCGTCGGCGGCCTTGCGTTCCCCTAGGCCTCTCCAGACAGAGGCAGCCACCGCGGCTGCCTCGGTAGCCTGCAGAAAGTGTTCAGCGAGGTCGATGGTCGCCATGGTGTGCCGAGCGAGCCTCAGCATTCAATGATGCGGGTCGGCCTTGCTCTTGCGCACGACCCGCACGTCCTCGATCCTCGAGGTCGGATACTGTCCTTCGATATCCTTCTCGATTGACTTGAGCATGTCCCACGCGCACAGCAGACCTGCACTGACGCCACACAGTGCCTCCATCTCGACACCGGTGGTCCAATGGGTTCGCACCGAAACGGTGCAGCGCAGTCCATTCTCCTCGGCCTTCCAATCCACCGTGCAGCCCTCAATTGGTATTGGGTGGCAGTGAGGCAGAGTGCGCGGAGTCTCCTTGACTGCTTGAATGGCTGCTACTGTCGAAGCCTCACGGACATCTCCCTTGAGTGAGCGACCATTGACGGCTACATCGATACTCTCGTCGGAAAGCATCAGGAGTCCGGTGGCCACAGCCTCACGCGCGACGATTGGTTTCGAGCCGATGTCAACGATTCCGGTCCAAGACTCCTCCATACCAGCACCTCACCCTCGTTGGGAGTATTACTCCGAGGGCATCATCCCTATTCAGACCGGCGGCCAGTCTGCATCTAACTGAAATACAGAGGGCGGGATGGGATGGCATGGCCGAGGCTTTCCGAAAGAAGGCGACTCCGGGCAAGGTGCCTGAACTTGTATCGGGCTTGGCACACGACAGGCCTATCACGGATGGGGTCAAACTGCAGGTCATCGACGAGCTCTGCGTCGGCTGCTCTTACTGCCTGATGGCTTGCAAGGACGATGCGCTGATCGTCGAGGGACTGTGCGAGGTCATCGATGAGAACTGCACAGACTGCCTGAGGTGTCTGCTCTGGTGCCCTACCGGGGCTCTCGTCTACTCCTGAGGTGCCCCGATGAGCGAGAAGCCCAAGGCGGTGGTCATCGGCGCTGGGGTCGGTGGGCTGGCTTCCGCAGCGAGCCTCGCGCAGACCCAGAAGTACGACGTTACGGTGTACGAGAGGATGTCCTTCGCCGGAGGCCGGTTCACCCAGCATGACCACGACGGTTTCCAGATTCCCACCGGTGCGGTGCACATGATACCGCATGGTCGCAAGGGCCCATTCGCCAAACTGATACTGGGCAAACGCAGCAATGGTGGGCTCGGACTGAGGCGTCATGGGGTGGAGTTCCTGCCGACAACGAGGTTTGCCTGTCAGATGAAGGACGGCGAATTGAGGCGGGCCAACTCGGTATATGGGGTCCTTCCATGGTTCTCCGCCAGAGATACTCTGAATCTCCCCCGACTCCTGCTAAAGCGCGCAAATCAACCTTGGGGGGATGAAACTGAGGATGGCAGGACATGGATGTCAAAGAGGTTCTCTGATGAGTTCGTAGACTTTTGTGATGCCTTCGCAAACTTCGCTATCAGTCTGAGATTCGACCAGATGCCGGCCTCGACGGTCGTAAAGATGCTACAGAACTCATTCTGGAGCGACCGTCCACACGTCCCGAAGGGAGGATGCAAGGGAGTGATAGATGGTTTGCGAGCTGACTTGAAAGAGAACGGTGCCCGGCTGAAGTTATCCAATGAGATTACCGAGATTCTTCCCGGTGAAGCCGAAGAATCGACCAAGGGAAACCGCTTCTGTATCGGCGTGAGACGCCGTGGTCGGGAGGAGGGGGTCTGGGTAGGTGCCGATTCGATCATCCACAATGGCGGTCACCCGAATCTTCTCAAAGCGCTCTCGGACGACTTCGAGGTCGCCACCGGAATCAGGGAACAGGTTCGCGACACACAAGCAGTTGGCGGCATAGGATTCGTGTTCGCCCTCGACGATGACATTCCTCACAGAGGCAGCGGTGTGACCATGCTGCCAAATCTCAACAGGGTCGGAGGTTATGTGATTCCGACCTTTTCTGAGCCGAGTCTGGCCCCTGAGGGCAAGCACATGATGATCACGCACCAGTACGTCCCTGATCCCAGTGTCAAATCCGAGATTGACAAGGGTCGCGAGGACCTCTACGAGTCCGTCCCCTGGCTGGCTGACCACGGCGAGGAGTTGTGCGTGCACACCTATCACCGAAACTGGCCTTGCAACCGTGCCCCGCAGGGTGCTGAACTTCCTTCAGATGTCGGCTTGGAGGGCGTTCGTCTGGTCGGCGACGGCATCAAGGGTCACGGCTGGATGATGGTCGAGGGCATCGCTTCGAACGTGCCTGAGGCCGTGTCCAGTGTCAGCAGTTCCATGGACACAGGATGATCAGCCGAGTCCTGTCTTCCAAACTTCGCCGTCGGCTCGGACTTCTTTCTTCCAAAGCGGTGCTTGGCGCTTCAGTTCGTCAATGAGCCAGCTGCAGGCCTCGAAACCTTCGGCCCGGTGGGCTGATCCAATATGGATGCACACGATTGGCTCACCCGGCCCTACCGAACCGGTGCGGTGGGCCAGCACCACAGAGACTACGTCGAACTGGCCGACGGTTTGCTCGGCGAGCTCGGCGAGGACTGTGGGTAGGCGTTCCTCCCAAGCATCGAACTCGAGTCTCTCAACAGCCACTCCGTCGTCCTGCCCTCGAGTCAGCCCGACGAAGGAGACCACGCTGCCGCAGCCATCCGAGTCAAGCATATCTCGCAGCCCTTCAGGGTCAAGTCGCTCTGGCTCGATGAGCACGTGTATGCGGTGCATAACGAGCCATCGGGGTCCTGCGCTTGAACGCGACGGGCGCAACCCAACCGTTCAAGCGGGA
>Ga0209034_10000222_pt1 | contig 29186 bp, 31 predicted proteins | sample MarorgKNORR_S2LV_2_FD_188219 | JGI IMG/M metagenome (GOLD analysis project Ga0209034, IMG submission 188219) | Marine microbial communities from the Southern Atlantic Ocean, analyzing organic carbon cycling - 250m_A/KNORR_S2/LV (SPAdes) (version 2) | ecosystem: Environmental > Aquatic > Marine... | reverse complement strand
TGCATCAGCGTCTAGGCCCTGCTGTGCAAGCTGTGCGGCCACGACATCGTCGGAGATCTTGTCCATCTTGTCGACGATGATGCAGGTCGCAGCGAAGGCATCTCCTGAGATACCGAGCGAGCCCAGCACCTCCTCGAGCACCTTGCGGCTGCTGATGCTGATGACGAGGTCGTCAGCGTTCAGGCCGACACCCTCGAAGAAATTTACGAGTACGGAGAGTAGTTCGACATCGGCCTCCAGTGCATCACTACCCCAGACATCGACGTTCCACTGATAGTGTTCGCGCCCGCGCCCGCGCTGCGTCCGCTCATAGCGCCAGCACTGCGGTATCGAAAACCACTTGATTGGAGTCGGGAGTGCTCCGGCCCTCGCCATCACCATCCGTGCGAGAGAGGGGGTCATCTCGGGACGAAGGGCGACCCTGCGCTCGCCCTTGTCCTCGAAGTTGTACAGTTGCTGGGTAATCTCCTCGCCCTGCTTGCGGGTGTAGAGCTCCTCGTACTCCAAGACGGGGGCATCGTACTCCTCGAAGCCGTGACTGCGGGCGGCGCTGCGGAAGTTGTCGAACAGCCAGTTGCGTATCCGCATATCCTCGGGATAGAAATCCCTAGTGCCTCGTACGCCTTGGGTCACGACCGCGCCACGAACAAGCCCACTTCAAGCCCTACGCCGCTCTTTGTACTCCTCAAGGCGTTCTTTGCGTGTGATGCGACCGTCCGAGAGCGGGAACGCAAAGGTGCGCAGTGCGAGGAAGGCAAGGAAGCCGAAGGCGGCTGTGTTCGCGGCCCACGAGTACAGGTGGTTGTAGCCCAGAGTGTCGCTGAAGTATGCGATCGATGCGGTCGAGATGGCCCACAGGACAGCGTAAATCAGCAGCATCACATAGAGGCTCTTGGCGTAGCTGGTCTGTGACTCGAAGGTCAACCAACGATGCAGGAAGTGCGCCTGCCACGAGCTCACGAAGTAGGCTATAGCCCACGCGCTCGAGGCCCTCCAGCGCTCGATAATCACCATGTCGTACAGCCAGTCGTAGAGCAGGAAGAAGACGGCGACATTGATGCATCCGACTGCGCAGTAAGTCGCGTACTCACGCAGCAGCTTGCCCCATGGGTAATCCTCACTGACCAGCATACTACGTCCACTCCGCGAGTACCCTCGCTATCTCCACGGGAACGTCCTCCGCTAGCAGACCGGGGCCAGTTTTCTCGGCTGCTCTGGTACCGGCCTCGCGCAGCAGTGCGCAGCCGAGTCTCGCAGCCGGCCAAGCCGGCATGCCCTGGGCCAGCAAGCCACCTATCGTTCCGGCCAGGAGATCACCGGTACCACCCACCGCCATGCGCGAATGCCCTCCAGTAGCGCGGCAGAACCGTCCCTCTGGTCCGGTGAGTGTATCCTCCGGTCCAGTGACCACGATGGTCGCCGACTCGCCAGTACAGTCGGCTAGCGCTTCTGCAGGCGTTGTTCCAGCCAACCAGCGCTCGGCCTCCTTGGCATGCGGGGTCGCAACGCCCTGCAGACCCGTTGGCCATGCGCCCTCGGGCAGGACGTTAATCGCGTCAGCGTCGATGACCGCGGGAGTGCCGTTCTGCGAGGCCTGCTCAAGGAGTGCGGATACCGCCTGCATGGTGGACCCATCCCGGCCCAGTCCTGGACCCATCACCAACGCTTGGGGAGGGCGGGCGTCGAACGCGCTGGCTATGTGCTCGAGCGATGTTTCGGTCAGCTTGTCCTCGTCTGGGAGTTTCTCAGGGATGAGAGTTGTCGGCCACTCGGCTCTGGCCGCAGCTGCGCTCGGCATCGCCACGTGAATCAGGTCGCAGCCGCTGCGCGCTGCGGCCATGCCAGCCAGAAGGGGGGCACCATGGTAAGGGCCGCCGCCGATGACCCACAATCTGCCGCGGTCGCCCTTGCGCGCCGAAGCATCCAGTGTCGGGTAGCGAGTTGCATCGCCCGGCCCGCAGTCCTCCACCTCTGCCGGCCAAGGTAGTGGAACCACCGTGATATCCCCCGAATCGGGCGAGCTCAGTCCCTGCTTCATACTATGGAATGTGATTGTGGCGTCCGCCTGTAGAGCGTCGGGCCCTCCCAAGCCTGTTGGGATGTCACAGGCTAGGACGGGCAATCCGAGGCCTGCGGCCCAAGCGGCGATGTCCTTGATCTGCCCTCTGAGGCTGTATCCGGGCCCCGATGCCCCGGCTCCGAGCAGGCAGTCGACCACGAGAGCCCACTCACCTGATGGTCGTTCAGGCCAGACGCAGACATCCGTCCCCGCAGAGGCGTGACTGGCCAGCACGGAGACCTCGACACCCCACTCCCGCAGGTATCGCGCGGCGACGAAGCCGTCACCGCCGTTGTTGCCCGGTCCACACAGCACCAGCACCCCACCGTCGGTCATCTCCAGCGCCGTTGCGGCAAGCGCCTTGCCGGCTGAGTCCATCAGAGAGGCTTCCTCGATACCCAGCGCCGCCGCATTGCCGTCAAGAACCGCAACCTCAGGCCAGCGCATCTCCCAGCATGCCGGCTCGCGCATAGCCCGACTCACGCGAGTTCCGCTTCAACAGTTGCCATCGAATGGCTGCGGGTCTCGCCGTGCTCGTCGACAAACGAGTCGGGGAGTTGCTCGCCGGCCTGGACGACGAACGGGTCGTCGCCCCCGGGCAGCATATCGATTGGTGCTTCCGCGCCATCTGGGACGTTGCGGAACAGTGGGCGGGGTTCCAGTTCGAAGTCTCTCGAGAGGACATAGAGCGGCCACGGTGAGTCTGTGGTGGGGACCATCCGGTTGACGAGGACGTACTTGTTGAGCGATACGAAGGTAATCGCGGTGACGCCCCAGAAGAGGAGTATGATCGAGATTCCGTGCGGGTTAGTGGGGTTCCACGGGTCGTGCACGTTGATCAGCAGGTCACCGAAGTAGGAGAGCATTAGGACGGCGAACATGGCCGGGAACCCGATGTACATGATGACGTCCCACCAGCGTCCTATCCACCAGTCGTTGTCGCCGGTGTTGACGAAGTCGTCGCGGAACGCGGAGACGCCGTTCTCGACGTAGTCCCCCATGTCGAAGTCCTCGACCTCGTTCTCCTGCTGCCACGACTTGTAGCGGCTCCAGCCGTACTTCCAGATGCTGTAGGCGATGAACAGGCCGCTGAACATCAGACCGTAGCCCCAGATGTGGTCCTGTACCTCAAGGAACTGAGGGAAGGCAACCCCAGTAGAGTCGTCCACCAGTATCCACAGCGCTGCGCTCGGGAGTCCGAACAGGAATATGGCGGCGCTTGTGAACCCGACTGCCTGCGAGCGGTCGACCCCGTGGTCGACGAAGTTGCGCACGCACAACTCGACCGTTGAGATCATCGATGTCAGCGCGGCGAAGGAGAGAGCGAGGAAGAAGACGGCGACCATCAGTAGTTGTACCGCCGGACCGCCGGGCGCTTTGGCGAAGACCTCTGGTAGCACTAGGAAGGTAATCGCAGAACTTCCTCCTCCCACAGCGCTGAGGGGGTCATCGACGACAGCGAACACGGCCATCATCACAGTCAGACCCGCAATGATGCTGATGCTGTTGTTGGCCAGACACATCGTGGCGGCGTTCAGGGTGGTGTCCTCGTCCTTGCGCATGTACACCGAGTAGGTGATTGCCATGCCCATGCCCGCCGAGCAGGACCAGGCCGACTGCGAGAGACCGTTTATCCAGGTCTCGGGTTCCATCAGGTACTCGGGCTGGATACTGAACATGTAGACGAAGCCATCGAGGGTTCCGTCCTCAAAGTCCATCACGAAGGATAGGAAGAGGGCGACGAAGAGCAGCACGAACAGTGATACCATCAGCATGACGTTTGCCTTCTCAATGGCCTTGGCACCCTTCCAGATTGCTGCCATCGTGATTAGGATCGCAATCATTTGGAAGATGATGACCTGCCCAGGCGCCTGCAGGAAGTTGTTCCACACCTCGATGGTGTCGACACCCTGAGAGAGACCACCACGGATGGCAGTCTGGAAGTAGTTCAGGCACCAACCGGTAACGACGGCGTAGTAGAATCCGATTGCTGTCGAGATCCAAGCAGTCCAAAGTCCCATCCAAGCGAATTTTGGGCCAGCGAAAATGCGGAAGGTGCCCACGGTCCCTGTCCTACTGCGCTTGCCCAGCGCGAATTCGGCTATGATGAGGGGTATCGACCAGAGGAACAGGAAAATGAGCCACGGCACGAGGAAGGAACCGCCGCCGTTGGCACCGACCATCCTAGGGAAGCGCCAGATGTTGCCTGTGCCTATGGCGGCACCGATAGTGGCGAAGATTAGTCCTAGTCGGCCGCTGAACTGGTCCGAAGAGGATTCCTGCGGTTTCATCCGCCGTCCTCCGGCAAACCGATTACGCCACGTTCGTCATCAAACATCGCACGTAAAGTGTAGCCGAGGCCTCCCCAGACGAAGCTCGCTATTACCAAAAACATCAGCACAGCTAGGACAGATGAGCCGAACGAGGCGCGATACGGAATCGCCAACTCGTAGTAGTTCCCTCCCTCATCGGCAGTCGGGTAGGTGAACGGGAAGGCGCCGTTGGTCGTGCCTAGCATGGCCTTGTACTGGATTTTGCCAACTGATGTATCTGGAAGTGGGATGTGGCTCTCGAGCGTCGTCCCATTGGATCCATCGAGCAGTACGCACTGCTCCTCGAGCTCCATGAACGGCGACATACTCCACGCCACATCGACCCACTCGGTGGGACCGAAGTCATTCTGCTGTCTATTCGGCTCTACGAAGCGCCACATCAGATGAGTGCGATTGACATCCGGTGTGAACGGGAATGCTTTATCGAGGCACATACCGATGGGTATGTCGCCCTTCGATGGAACCGTGACGTTGGCAGGGTCGGCAAGCCACTGTCTGGCCGTGGTGTTCTCGATACCGACGATGGCGCGGTAGCGCGGGTCATCGGCAATCTCGGTCATGTAGAATGGAATTCCAAGGTTGCGCACCGCGATATGGGCGATGTCCTCGGGTAACTCGTGGAAGGCGTTGCCAATCTCGATGGTGTAGCAGTAGGACTCGTGGACGCCATAGTGCCAGTCGCAGAAGTCACCAGTTGTGGGATAGAGTTCTGACGACTGCATCGGCGCGTAATCGGTCATCTGACCCATCACATTGCCGTGGTAGACCAGATACTCGTCATCAGTAGTGTAGCAGTTGGTGCAGTGACCCCAAGGCCAGAGGACTAGTTCGGAGAACGAGTGCCAGGTCAGTGTGACCTTGAAGTCGGAAGAACCATCGCCGTCGTCGTCGTTCATCTCAGTCATGTCTTGTATGAATTTGGTCTCAGGCTCGCTATTGCCCCCCATCCAGTCCTCATCCACCTGACCATCTGCATCGTCGTCCTTGCCGTCGACATGGTCCTCATTGACCAGTCCGTCGCCGTCATTGTCCTCGTAGTTCACCGGGCCGTTGTAGACATCGTTGTTCGGTCCGCCGGCGTAGCACATCCCCGGGAAGAGCGGGCCTGTGGCACCCAAAGGAGCCCCCCACTCAAACTGGTAGTTGCGGTTCAAGTCGACTCCGTCACAACCCTCGTCGACCTCCTCATCGACATCTGGAATCGGCGTAACGCCGGTCACCGTGTTGTCCCGCAGGTTCTTCCTCCAGCCGCTGCGGTAGCAGTTTTCCCAAGCTGTCTCACCGCAGTATTCCTCCCTATCGTAGCGGTTTCCGTCGGTGTTTAACATAGGGATTAGGTAGATCTCGCGGGTGTTGACCATATCCGTGATGAATTGCTCAGAGAAGTCCTCGTCGACCCCTAAGTCGCCTGGTCCGCATGGGGTGCCGTCACCATTGCTATCTTGATTGGTCGCGTTCAGCAGCGAGCAGTCTCCGTCGTCGTCGATACCGTTCCACGGGTCCTCGTCGACTTGGCCATCACCGTCGTTGTCGATACCTGCCTTTCCATAGTAGTAAGCGATAGTCTCGAGGAAGAACATCGGCACCTCGTAAGACATCCACTCCCGGGCGTGGTGATTTCCGACCAGCATGACATCTGGGCGGTCAGCGTAATTGCCGTCGTCGTCGTTGAAGTCGTTGTAATCCCCACCCTGAACGTTCCCCGTAATCTTCATCCATGGGCTCGAGTGTTTGTAGAACCATCCCTCGTAGTCCTCGGCGGTCATCTCGTCGCCGCGGGCGTTAACACCGCCGAGAAGGCCTTCGTGGTACTGTAGGAAGTCAGGGTAGTATGCAGCTAGAGTCTGCATCCTCTCCTTCATCGAGAAGTAGTCATGGTACTCACGGAACTGGAGTTGTTCGAAATTTCCATGCGGGCCCCAAGGGAATATCTGGAACGCGTACTCGTCTGACCAGATGTCTTCCGGAGCGTATCCAGGCTCGGCATCCTGAGCGCCGACTGGTGCCACTAAGGACACCGGGGCGATGAGAGAGAGTAGTAGCGGGAGCAGCATCGCAGTCATCGGAACTCGTCGGGACCGGATTTCCTCAGCAGCGGCTTGCGGGGCCGTATTCGACGACATGGGAACGGTTATGCGACCATAGGGACGGTATTCAATCCCTCGCAGAGCGGTCCATAGGACCGGGGATGCCTTTTTGAGGGAGGCGTCCTCGGCCGCACCATGGAACTACTCGATGAATTCATGGATGGCCCGGAGAGGTTTGCTGGGTTCTCATCCGGCACTCTGACTGTTGTGCTAGCATGTGCTTTACTCAGTTTCGGGGCCGGGATTGCCTCGAGGAGGATGATATTTCCCCGGCTTATGGACACCCTGTCCAAGATAGATAGGATCGAAGATGGGAATCCGTTCGCCCCCAAGTCACTCAGGTGGATGGTTGTCTTCTTTGTGATGTGGTACTCACTGGACTGGCTCTCCGCCATGGTCATCCTCGACGACTTCGGACTACATGAATCCGGACCAGTATGGGATGCCGAACTGATGGAGACAGTCATGACCATCGCTTGGGCTGGCTTTGTAATCCTCGTGCTTCTGACGGCCTACAGGCTGGTCGACTACCTCGATGCATTCATCGTGGTTGAGGGGGACAATATGGCGGCTCGCCGGTCTCTGGCGAGCGTTGCCGAGTCGATTGGCAGGCTCGCTGTGGTTGTAGTCGGATTCTTCGTGGTCGCAGGACTCTTCGGTGTCAACCTGAATGGGCTCATCGCCGGCCTCGGTATCACCGGTCTCGCACTCGCACTCGCAGCCCGTGACTCGGTTGCCAACGTGTTCGGAGCCATCTCAATCATCGTCGACCAGCCATTCAACGTCGGTGACTGGATCATCGTAGAGGACGTCGAGGGTGAGGTCGTCACCATCGGCCTGCGCACGACCACGCTGAGGACCGGGGCAGACACGATGGTCACGATCCCCAACTCCAACATCACCAACTCTCCCGTAGAGAACTTCAGTCACCGAAGGTTCCGCAGGATTCGCCCGAGATTTGAGTTCGAGGTGGATGGCAATGCCGCCCAGCTCCGTCAGTTCTGTGAGTCCCTCTGCGAGCAGGTGCTGGCAGATCCGAGGTCTACCAAGCCCGATGACTCGTGGGTTCGTGTCACTGAGACCCTTCCGTCGAAAATCACGGTTTCAACCAACTTCTACTGCGCTTCCTCAGGAAGAACCCAGAGGGAGTTCACTGAGGACATCCTGCTGATGGCCCGCGCTAGGGGCGATGAAAGTGGCCTGAAGTTCCACGAACCTAGGCGCAGGGCGCAGATGTAGGTCGGGTGTACGACGATGGCCAGACTGATTCTGGTTCGACATGGTCAATCGGTCTGGAATGCGACCAATCGCTTCACTGGCTGGACCGATGTCGATCTGTCTGAGAAGGGCGTCGGAGAGGCGGATGAGGCCGGCCTTCAGTTGGCCGACATCAGGTTTGACATCGTCCACACCAGCGATTTGATTCGTGCTCAGAGGACTGCTGAGATTATCATGGGGCACAATCGAGCCTCGGGGGATGTGCCGACCAGGTACGATCGGAGATTGAACGAGCGCCACTACGGTGCCTTGCAGGGTCTGAACAAGGCCGAGACTGCCGAGAAGCACGGCGCTGAGCAGGTGCACGTATGGCGCCGCTCCTACGATGTGGCCCCTCCTGAGGGAGAGAGTCTCGAGATGACCGCCCAGCGAACCATCCCGTATTTCATCGACGAAATCGTCCCCGACCTCGAGGGTGGTCTGAACGTGTTGGTCTCTGCGCATGGCAACTCGCTGCGATCCATAGTCATGCACATCGAGGATATCTCCCCCGAGGAAATAGTGTCCCTTGAGATTCCTACTGGAGAACCGATTCACTACACCTACAATGAGGGAGTCATCTCCCGAGATGGGTGAACGGCCTCTCTGGGGGCGGGGACATACGCTTGTAGAACCCGTACAGCCAGTAACTCAGAGCGAGGCAGGCAATTGGAATGGGAATCTCCACCAAGGCAGGGGGGAAGGTGTTGATCAGGGAGGCGATCCCGAAGAACGCGGCCATAATCGAAAGAGCTCCCCAAGTGCGGTTGCTGAACATCCGCTTCTGGTAAGCCTTGACGTAGGCCAGCGTGGTCACCGCTGGCTCAGGAACACCTGACTGGTTAGATGTGGCTTCGAGCACGTCGAGCAGGCACTGCTCGTACTCCCATATCGCCATCCCACCTCTATGCGAGTAGAATGCCTCGTCGGAGGCCCATTCAGCCGGAGCTGTAGACTTCCAGCCATCAATCAGCGCCAAGCGCAGGGGAGTCTGATCCAGACTGGTGGAAGAGGAGTGGTGGATACGGGACAGGTCGTGGACCAGCGATGCGAGGTCGCGCATCGCGGGGAACTCGCAGGTGTGAGTGCGAAGAGCGTCTGCCAGCCTAGGCCTGCCTATCCTGAGCGTGTCCGCGGAGATGTCCGACAGCCTGACATCGCCGAGACTGAGGGTGCAGGGCTGGTTCTTTGAGTACTTGGCGCGCCAGAGGTGGGTAGCCCGGAGTGTCTCCTCCAGCCACTGCGTCCTGGCGTTCCAGCGAGAGGGGTCTCGCGGAGTCGTTCTGACTTCTTCCACTGCGGAGTGATAGCGGCCAAGCACCTCTCCGGCTACGCGCAGAATCCCCTGCGCATCGGCCAAGTCGTCCACTCGCAGGGCCTCCTTCAACTCCGAGGCTGCATCAGAACCCTCATCCGGGGCCCTCCAGAGAAGTATCGCGTCCCGGTCCGCCCAAGTATAACCGCCTGAGGGGACCCGTGAGCCCTCCGGTGCTGCTCTGGCTCTGGCCCTGAGGCGGCCATCCGACCCCCACGGGAGGAACTCGGCAATCCAAAGACCGTTTGCACTCAGAGTGGCTATCATGCCACGCTCGGAGGATTCAGAGGAGGCTTCGGTTATGGAATCTGAATCTGGAACCTCTCCCCAAGGCTCCAGTTCGGAAATCAGCAACTTCCAATCATCTGTATTTGAAATGGAAATTGGCTCTAACATACTAGCCACCATTCCGATTCCTGCGAATTTGGCTGCTTGAAAGCCCGCAGGAGCCTCGGAATCGCTCTCCACCTCAGCCATAGCGGCCGGCCTCCACTGCCTCTCCTGCTCTGACATGGTCGCTGCCCCGGGGCCACGACGTGGTCGTCGACTTCATTGAATCGGTCGGCGAAGCCTTGAATCACACCCCCCTCAGCGAGATGCGTGGGCGATACTGTGTCTGACATTCCCATGGCCGTCGACATGGACGGTACGCTGATTCTCTCGGACATGAGTAGAATCAGTTTCTCGCGCGTCATAGCAAGGCGCCCCTGGATGCTTCCTGGAATGCTGCTGAAGGAGCTCACGGGGAAGCGGGCGCAGTGGAAGCGGGACCTCGCCGAGAGACTGGTCTTCAATCCAGCGGAACTGGACTATCACGAGGCTTTCCTTGATTGGATTACCGGCGAGCATGCAAGGGGTAGAACCCTGGTTCTGGCTACAGCATCGGACCGTATCGTAGCCGAGAGGGTCGCCGCGCACGTAGGACTGTTCTCGGACGTGATGGCTTCAGACGCGACCTACAACCTCCGAGACCGGCGCAAGGCGGAAGCGCTGGTGGCCCGATACGGCGAGAAGGGTTTCGGCTACGCTGGCAACAGCCATCTTGACATGGCAGTGTGGGAGCGAGCCGGTCAGGTCGTGGTCGTGAACCCCGACAAAGGTGTGCTGGACAAACTCGGTGAAGACGCTGATATCGTCTTCGAGTAGGTGCGATTTAAGGCGACGTCCTTTAGCGCAGTCAGGAAATTGGTGAGTGTATGGGCCGCATGCGCAAGTCGCTCGGGCATCGAATCGACAGCATGGCCAAGTGGTTCCTGAAATTCAGACTGGTTTCGTTACCTGCGAGGGCGATTGCCAACTCCAGCTACGCATGGAGCTTCATCTCTCGCACTGACAGGATTCGCACCAACAGACTGCGAGAGCGACTCAAGGAGAGTGATTTGCCTCAGCACATCTCAATCATCATGGACGGCAACCGCCGCTTCGCTTGGAACAAGGAGATTGGGCGCGACCTCGGACACCGTCACGGCAAGGAGAAGCTCAAAGAGGTCATGGACTGGATCATCGACCTTGAGGTGCCTTATCTGACCGTGTATGCCCTCTCGACGGAGAATATCAACGAACGAGCTCCTGAGGAGCTGGAGGCGCTGTACGACCTCTATGTGACTGGACTGAATGAGATTGCCGAAGATCCTCGCATCCATGAGCGAGGCGTCAAAGTGCAGGCGATGGGTCGCCTCGAGATGCTCCCCGAGCGGGTACGCGAGGCCATCGGCGACACCCAGTCTCGCACCGAGGACTACACCAACTTCCTGTTCACTGTGTGTCTAGCCTACGGTGGCAGGGAGGAAATCGTCGATGCGGTGCGCGAGGTCGCATCGGACCACGCCAAGGGCGAGCTCGCTCTCGAATCGATCGACACGGAGCAGATCTCCAGCAGGATGTACACAGCCGACCTGCCCGACCCGGATCTGGTAATCCGCACCAGCGGGGAGGAGAGAATCTCGAACTTCCTGCTGTGGCAGATAGCGTACTCCGAACTGCACTTCACCGACGTCTACTGGCCCTCGTTCTCCAAGGAAGACCTGTACGAGGCCATCGAGTCGTATCAGAGCAGGAGGCGGCGCTATGGCGGATGAGGCGTGCGATGAATGCGGACGCGACGGTTACCGCAACCCCTCTGTCGCCGTCGATGCCGTCGCCCTGAGAGAAAGTGAGGCGGGAACCGATGCCCTGCTCATCAGGAGGAGAAGTGAGCCGTGGCTAGGAAGGCTGGCCTTCCCGGGCGGTTTTGTCGATATCGGAGAGGACCCAGAGGATGCTGTGCTGCGCGAACTCGAAGAGGAGACTGGGGTCGATGGTTTCGACCCGGTCGCCCTCGCCATACACGGAGATCCCGACAGGGATCCCCGCAAGCACATCGTCGCGCTTTTCTACCTCGTAGACGTCGATCCCGAAGCCGAGCCGAGAGGCGGGGATGATGCTGCTGAAGCCGCTTGGGTCCCCATAAGCGGGTTGACTGCAGAACAGATGGCCGGGGACCACATCGATATTATCGAGATGCTGCGTGAGTAAGCCTATCACCGGTGAGCCTGTGCGGGACCCATGGCTCGTAAACTGAAAATAGATACTGGCGAACCCACGCTCGCACCATACAGCCCGGGAATCAATGTGAAGGACCACATCTGGCTGTCCGGTCAGATTGACATCTCGGTGGAAGGGATTGAGGCGCAGACTCGTGGCACTCTTGCCAAGATAGACGAGCTTCTAGCAGCGGCCAACAGTTCCAAGGCGGACCTCGTCAAGGTCACTGTCCTGTTGGCCGACATAGGTTACTACTCAACGGTGAATGAAATCTACTCCGAATGGCTTGAGGACGAAATGCCCCCTTCGAGAGCTGCCTATGGAGTTGTGGATTTGCCGGCCGGGGCACTCATAGAGATCGTTTGTGAAGCGTTTCGCGGTTGCGGGGGAGCATAATGCACGACATCATCCTGAAGCGTTTCGAGGAGCCTGACGAGTTACGGGAGTTTGAGAAGGGAAGATTCGAGGTAGTGCACTTCGATGGCATGACAATCGGTCGGGCTACCTACGAGCCCGGTTGGAAGTGGTCTGTCGATGTATCTCCGCTGACCGGTACGGATTTCTGCGAAATCGAGCATCTCGGAATGGTGCTCAAAGGCCATGCGACATGCGCTTTCAAAGACGGCGAGGTGTACACCCTAGGCCCGGGAGATCTGTTCTACATCGGCCCGGAGCCACACGATAGTTGGGTCGTCGGGGACAGGAAATACGTCTCACTGCACTTCCAAGGCGCTGAGAAGTACGCTGACTGAGTCTCTGTCCCGAATCGGGAACGCTTAGGAGTGCCGGCATCTGGAGCGGGCCGTGAGCGTGTTCAAGGCGTACGACATACGCGGCATCGCGGGAAGCGAACTGACAGTCGAGTTCGCGAACACCCTCGGTATGGCAGTGGCGACCCATCTGGACGCTGGCGCGGTCGCCGTCGCACGCGATATCAGGGAGTCGGGTGAGGAGCTCCATGCGGCGTTCGTCGAGGGGGTGCTCAGCACGGGCGCGGATGTCCTTGACCTAGGCGTGACAACCACGGGAGTGTTGTATCGCGCCACAGTGGATCTGCCAGTCCAAGCCGCAGTAGCCATCACAGCAAGCCACAACCCACCCGAGTACAACGGCTTCAAGATCTGCCACGGCAAGCTGCCCGTGGCGGGGGACGAGTTACAGGAGTTGCGCGGGACCTTCGAGAGCGGTGAGTTCCGCGAGGGTTCGGGCTCTCACGTGCTGGTGGAGAACTTCGAGGACCACTATCTCGATACCGTCGTCGATAACGCAGGCAAGCCGGCAAGAGCGATGCGAATCGTTGTCGATTGCGGTAACGCTGTGCCGGGTCCGCTCGCGTTGCGTTTGATGGAGGCTCTGGGTGTTGACGCGGTCCCTCTGCACTGTGACTGGGACAACACGTTCCCTAACCATCCTCCCGACCCCACACGTCCGGAGAACATGACCGACCTCGCCACAGCGGTGGTCGAGCACGGCGCTGAGTTTGGCATCGGTATGGACGGTGACGGTGACCGCATCGGAGCGGTAGACGAGGCTGGTCGCTTCATCCATCCAGACAGGCTGATGGCTATCTTCGCGAGAGATATCCTGTCCAACCTCCCTGAAGATGCCACCGAGGCCGAGAGAACAGTGTACTTCGATGTCAAGTGTAGTATGGCACTAGAGGAGGCGATTGCATCTGCTGGCGGTGTGCCGAAAATGGTGAGAACCGGACACTCGTTCATGAAGCGAGAGTTGCGGGACAATCCCCAATCCCCGATGGCAGGTGAGATGTCGGGGCACTTCTTCTTGCACGACCGCTGGCCGGGCTTTGATGACTCACTCTACAACTCCGCGCGCTTGCTTGAGATAATCGGGCGCGACCCCGCTCCCTCAGATGGTGGTCCTTCCTTCTCAGAGCGCTTCTCATTCCTGCCAGACTACCCTTCAACAGGGGAGGCTAAGGTCCCACTACCTAGTGAGCGAGAAGAAGTTATGGCGGCCGTGCAGGAAGCCTTCTCAGACATGGAGTGTTCAACAGTGGACGGTATCAGAGTACGTTACGACGACGGCTGGTACCTGTGCCGGCCGAGCAATACCGAGGCCATCCTAGTGATGCGAGCGGAGGGTCGCAGCGAGGCTGCGCTGGAGAGTATCCTCGCGGACGTGAACGCCCGCATCGGGCACATGGCGGATCTCAGCACGCTGCGCTGATCATTCCAAGGATTCGGCAGAGGCCAGAATTGGTAGAGCCACCAAAAGGCCGCATATAGCAGCACAGAAGACTTGGAAGAAAGCACCAACACTTCCGGCGACTGCCCCCATAGCGCTGTCTCCGGCCATCTCTGCCATTGCATCGGCGAACATAAGGGTCCCAATCAGCTGGACGGCAAGCATCACACCGACTGCGTAGAGGCCCAACATGACACCGCTCCTCTGGTAGTTGCGGACCTGGTTTCCGGCATATGCAATCGCGAAATTCACCCCTACTGCCACAATCCCCTGGACCCACATGTAGATCGAGTTGACCTCGATATCGAGGTCTTCGTACATAGCGATTGTATCTCCAGTGGTAGCTAATCCGAGAGCTGAAAGCAGCCCCACTATGACACCGTAAATCATCATGAGAATTCCCATAATCTTGGGCAAAGAGCTCTTCGGTCCAACCATCACAGCGGGCTGGCTGAACGCGCCCTGGTCTCCACCTGAGGCGGCGTTCGGTGTTCCTGATAATGTCGTTTCTTCTGGGGCTGCGCCCCCGTCATTCTCTTCCATAGCGGACCGTATTCGGGTTTTGTCTTAGGCTTATCTACGGCACCGATTCTCTTATGCGAATGGCTCAGTTGGTCGCGCTGATGCCACTGTAGCTTAGCTGGTAGAGCACTTGATTCGTAATCAAGAGGCCGGGAGTTCAAATCTCCCCAGTGGCTCTCATTCGGAGGTTCCCAATTCCAGCGCGCCGAGAAGTGGCCTGTACTTGTCGTTCGAGCGCGTTAGAGCTTCGATCACGGGCATCGGCTCGCCCGAGAGCATGCCAAGGGTGGAGCCTCCTCCAGTACTGTTGTGGCTCACCTCTCCGGACATGCCACGCTGATTGACCAAGGCACTGGTGTGACCGCCCCCGACAATGGTTACCCCAGTAGCTTCGACGCACATGTTGAGGATCTCGATGGTCCCGATAGCGAACTCTGGCATCTCGAAGAACGAGGCGGGGCCGTTCCAAAGAACGCAGTTGGCGTCCATAATTAGAGGTCGCAAGTCCATCAGAGTCTGGAAGCCGATGTCGTAGATTGGATTCTCGGTCGGCAGTTCGTCGATTCCTATGGGTTGCCTCTTACCATCGACTTCAGTCACTAGGTCGCTGGGTAGGAAGAGTTTCTCGGAGTGGTCGCTCAGTAGACGCTCGGCCATCTCCCAAGTCTCGTCGAAGGAGTCTCCCATCGCGTTTCGAATAAACTCCTTGTTCCTCTCTCCTATGTCATGTCCACTGGCCCACAGCATCAGGTTGCCGACCACCCCTACTAGGGGAATGCAATCCACGACATCTCGCTCGATGAGATTAAGCGCGACTCTTAGCGAGTCGTCGCACTTCGCCCCTCCCAGGATAGCCACGTACGGCCTAGGAGGGTCGTCCACGGCCAGTCCAAGGGCCCTAATCTCCGTGTTCATCAGGCGACCTGCGATACAGGGCATCTCCTCGGCGAAGCCAGTGAGTGTGGGAGAGTTTCGGTGGGCTGCACCGAAGGCGTCGGAGACGTACGCGTCGGCGACATCCGACAGACGGGTCACGATCTCGGAGGACGGTTCCTCCTCGAGACTGACCTTGTCCGGGCCATATTCCTCGGAGTGCATTCGGACGTTGTTGAGGAAAATCTTCTCGCCGGATTGCATCTCTTCAATGGCTGCGATGGCATCATCGCCACAGATATCGGCGACGAAGCGTATCGTCTGCCCGAGGAGGCGTGAGAGGCGATCGCAGTGTACTTCCATGCCGGTGAAGTCGTCCTTGCCGGGCCTCGACTGGTGTCCCATGATCACCACTTTGGCATCTGAGAGATCCCTCAGGGTATCAAGGGTGGAGCGCAGCCTGCTGTCATCGAGGAAGGCACCGGTGGACGGTTCGAGGGGCGAATTGACGTCTACTCGATAGAGCACAGTCCGTCCCGCAAGGCGGACGTCGTCCAGCGACAGGACGGTTGTCACGGTTGGCGGCACTAGCGGTCCCTCTATGGCCGTTGTGGGTGGCAAACACGCTCCGCGTGGCCCCACAATGCCTTTCACTGGTGGCATCCGAAGCAGTCGCATGAGTTGGGATGCCGGGCGCCTGACTGGCCCCGACGGAGAAGACTGGAGAGTGCCAACCTCGGAATTGGAAGAGAGGCAGGGCAGATTGTCTGCGGCACTCGCCGAAACAGGCCGCGAATCGGTCTTGGTCGATGACCCTGTAGAACTATACTGGCTTACCGGGGGGCGTCAGAACTCTCTGCTCCTAGTCGGTGCAGATGGTTCTGGCATTCAAAGGATGCAGTGGGTGAGGCGTTCTTTGAAACGCGCTCGATTTGAGGCAGGAGGAGGTGATTCACCCCATGCCATAGAGGCTCACCCGAGGATGGGGGACTTCGAGGACTCGTTGCGGGCTGCTGGTTGCACTCAAACACCTGGATTGCTCGCAGGCAAGGTTCCACAGAAGCGTTGGTCCTTCCTCACATCCAAGATGAGTGGTCTCGAAGGGCAGAGTTTCGACAGCACAAGACTGCTGTTCACCCTCAGGGAGACAAAATCGGACTGGGAACTTCAGATGCATCGCGAAAGCGGTGCTATCAATCAGTTGATGTTTGAGGCTGTCCGCGACCAAGGAGGGCTGGGGCACACTGAGATCGAGATGGCCGCAGCTGCCGATGAAGTCAGTAGAGCCGCAGGTTTCGGCGGCCGTATCAGGATGCGTAATTGGCCAATGGATTGTGACAGGGTCGTCATCGCCGCTGGCCGTTCGGGAGCCGTGCCATCATACTTTGACTCTGGAGTGGCCGGTCTGGGCGCAAGCCCGATCTCCTCCCTCGGTGCGGGATTCGCCAGAGTCGCCGAGGGGGAGCCGGTACTGGTCGACATCGTCCATGTACACCGGGGCTATGTCTCAGACTGCACTCGAATGTTCAGCGCCGGTCCGCTGTCCGATGAATGGCTACAAAGGCTCGACGATATGGCACAGGTACGTGATTTAATTGTCGAAAGACTTGGAAAAGGAGATGACTGCTCGACTGTCTGGGATTCGGGCAGCGAGATGGTCAGAGACATGGGGCACAGTGAGCACCTGATGGGAATGCCACCCGATCAAGCCAAGTTCTTAGGACACTCTATCGGGCTAGAACTCGACGAGACCCCTGTGGTTGCTCAAGGCTTTGACCGGCCTCTGCCGCTCAGTGGAACCATGGCAATCGAGCCTAAGGTCATCTATTCTGACGGTGCCATTGGAACCGAAGACTCATGGGTTCGCACCAGCGAGGGTTTGGAGTGCCTGACAATGGGTGAGTCCTTTCCTATGCTCACGGAGTGGTAACATGAGGAAGCCGATTGTCTCCGTGTTCGGTTCTAACGACCTCTCTGGGGCCCCCGAGGTCGAGACTCTGTGCGAAGACCTGGGCAGAGCCATAGTCGAACTGGGATGCAGGGTGGCCTGTGGAGGGTTAGGTGGCACGATGACGGCTGTCTGCAGAGGTGCGCAGAGCAGTGATGACTACCAGAGCGGAGACACCATCGGGATTCTTCCGATGGAGGATGCCGATTCCTCCAATCCACATATCGATGTGGTCATCCCGACCGGCCTAGGGCTGTTCAGGAATATGCTAGTGGCCCGCACTGGCGATGCTTGCATCGCTGTCAGAGGCGGTTCTGGCACACTCTCCGAAATGGCCTTCGCTTGGCAGATCAACAAGCCCGTGGCCTCGATGTCGAGTACTGGTGGCTGGTCCTCCGAACTAGCTGGCAGAAGGATGGATCACCGTAGAGATGGTACCGAAGTGGTCGATCTCGAGGATGTTGATGCTGCGAAAGCGTGGATTACGGAGGTGCTGGGACTGTGACCAAGGCTAGGCGAACAGCTCAAATCAGACTCGCCAGAGTTCTGAGAGGGCGCAACGAACCTCACGGCAAACCCATCACCGACGAGTCGATTATGAAAGGAGTCGAGGTAAACGATGCTGGAATAGTGGAATTATGGGTAAAACCACCTCATCCACACTGTCCATGCTGCTTGGATGACCTGATAAGACTGAGGAACGAGGTGTCCTCTCAAAAAGGTGTACTTGGATGCCATATTGAGGTAGTTGGAATACCGCAGTCAGAACGGTGGACTGCGGCTGTGAACGAGTGATTTTCAAGGTATAATTTTAATAATTATTAAAAAAATCATCATTCATCTGAAATCTCATCGATTTCCTGCCATTTCTTGGCCCTTCTATCTTCGACTTCCCTCAACTTGGCCCGAATCCTGCTTGAGATCCACCAGATGCCCACACTGAGACCGATTATCGAGATGAGGAGGCTCTTCTGAAACTCGGGATTGCTCCAATCCACCATTCACTCACCTACAAAGGAGGAATCACGTCGATGTCGCATGATCCAACGGGGTACAGGCAGCACGTCAGGATACCGCCTTCTGCCACGATGTAGTCGTCCAGCCCTGGGGGGAGCTCATCTGGCAGGTCCACCTGACCGCTCAACAGTCTGACGAGGCAGGTTCCGCAGTTCCCCGCGGTGCAGTTGGTGGGTATCTCGACCCCTGCGAGTTCCGCAATCTCCACAATCGGGGTGTCCGGTACTATCCGAGCCGTTCCGAGCGGTTTCGAGCCTCGGAAGAACCGGATGACCGGGATCTCGTCCGACATGGACCTGCCTCAGCGGTCTTCCCAACGTGTCCATCTGCCGGTCTGCTTGTTGAAGACGAGTCCAGCCTTCTTCATCCACTTGTTGAACTTCGTAGCACCCGCACCGGTGGCTATGATGAACTCCTCTCGGTGCTCTTGCGCCTGGATGTAACCCTTCGCAGCGATGGTCTGGTCTATCCAGTCGTCTATGCTCATCAGAACACCAGAGAGTTTGCTCGACTCCACGGCGGCCTCGAGTTCCTCTGCCGTAGCACCGGTGGACTCGAGATCTCGTATCATCAGATCGGTCACCGAAGGCGCGCCCTTCTTCTTCGGAGGCCTTGATACCGGCAAGCGGGGCTTCTGCTTCGGGTTGATTTTAATCCTAGAGCCGTTGTCCAGTTGATTTTCGACGATTTGGGCCATGGGCGCTCTGAACTCCTCGTCGCACTCCCAACAGACCAGCATGAAATCGGTCATATCCTCAACGACATTGCTGCTGCGTGGATCGATTTCTTCCCCGCATGAGGGGCATGCATGGAGACAGAGGTTCGGTGCTATCTTCCGACGGAAGTCGACGATGTCCTGAGGGGTCCCGACGAGTTCGAGCATTTCGTGGTCCCTAGCGGCCTCAAGTCCTCTAGTCTCAAGTTGGTCGCGCAATTTGGAGCGTTGCTCGTCCTTGGATTCGTCATCGAAAGTGTTCTCCAGTTTGACTATGAGTTCGATGGTCTTGCCCAGTCGGTTCATGACCAATTTCTTGTTGCGGAAGGCCTCGACTCTGGCTATCCTGAGTTGTTCCTTCTTCTCAAGCAGTTCCGCATGCAAATCCTTCTGCTCTCGCTTGAAGCGCTGCTCCTCGATCTTGTCGACCTTCTTCTTGCCACGGTCGGATAGGACATCGGCGAGGAATCTCTGCTTGCTCGATTCTCGTGGGCCTGAGCGCACCGCGTCCAAGACGGACTTCGCTACCTCCTTCTTCAAGCCGTAGTTATTGATGAGTGTCTCAACGTCCAGTTTCTTCAGGTCGCCGACCTTGACACCGCTGTCCGAAAGGATGTGGGCAGTGTTCTCGTCGATACCGCGTCGAAGCAGCGCCAGATAGGTGTCCTTCTTCGCCATAGTTACTCATCCCGGCCCGGGCCCGTCGCGTGACCCGCCGCCCTGACCTGCCGAGCAGGGGGCCCTCTATCAAGGCGCGGGCAAAACCCTCGTATTTTGGCTCAATTCGATGAAATTGCATCCACAAGTGAGACCCATTGAGATGTCTTCAGATTCTCTGGACGGAGGTCCATCCAACCTTCTGGGAGTCCTTCTGGAGATACTTGGATGGCAGTGTCGAACGCTTCGGACCAGCGCTGCTTATGCCAGCCCTTGATCCGACCGATGCGACTAGGGGGTTTCGACAGGAGGGTACGCAATTTGCGGCGCCTGTTGGCAAAGCAATGCTTGGTGATCGCCCTGAACATCCTGCGGTCAATCCGGGGTTCCCTGTCCACAGGTCGCATTGAGGTCAGACGGGAGCTCACGCCTGGAGAGGGGCTGAACGAGTGCGGAGGCACTTTCACGTCCAACTCAACTTCGAAATCCAGCCAGAGAGACAGCCCTAGAGGGCTCAGTGAGGTGCCGTCCCTGCCGATGGCCATTCTGTCTGCGAATTCCTCCTGCAGAAGCAGTACTACAACTGCCATCGGATGCTCGGCGTGATGCCTCTGTATCCTCTCTAGGACGGGGCTGGATATCTGATAGGGTAGATTGGCCACTATGTGAGTTATATCAGCAGGCCATGCGGCTTCCAACGCGTCGGCCTTCTGGAGGTCTAAGTGCCCCCCAGCATCTCCGAAAACTCGTTGCAGGTGATCAACGGATTCATCGTCCACCTCAAACGCGGTCACCCTTGCTCCGGTCCTCAGAAGTGCCAGTGTGAGAGAGCCGGGGCCGGGGCCTATCTCCAGCACATGTGAGTTCGTATCGAGGGGGCTCGCGCGGGAGGCAATGTCCACCGAGCGGGAGATGACTGTGTCATCGATCAGGAAATGCTGTCCGAGCGATCTGTTTGGGCGAACTCTGTCTCGTAGAAGATCGACTAGGAGACGTGTGTTCAAGTCATCCATGGCTCGACCCCGATTCACATCTCAGAGCGAACCAGCAGGTCGAGCAGGCGGGGCGACTCGGTTGCGTCTTCCATCTCCTTGACATAACGCTCTGCGAGCAGTCTAACTGAGTTGATGCCACAGGCCTCGTCGACCTCATCGAAGTTGCTCCAACCAACAATCCCACGAATCTGGACCATCTGTAACGCCTTCGCGTTGCCAATGCCAGGCAGCAACTGAAATGCGTGCATCTTTAGTGAGAGGTTGTTGGCACGGTTGTAGAAGCCCAAATGTCTCTCGGAATCCACCGAGATTACCCCCATAATCGCCTCGGTCAACTCACCATTGGCAGATGCCGAGAGATCACGGTGTCTGACCTCGGACAGCGGTCCGAGGCCATCAGAGTTGAGTTCTATCCTGGAGCCGTTTGACAAGCCTCCGTGGTCATTGACCCTAGCTCGAACCAGATGCATAGAGGGTTCGCTCAGGCAGTGTACCTCATGTCCAAACGGCCGCCTCTCCTGAACCTCCAGTATCCTGAGGTGAGTCTCGGAGTCGAATGGCTCTGGGCCATCCTCCTCTGGCTCACTCTGGCCTCCAGGTTGCATATCCCTCGAGTTGTACAGAACGGTTACCCCCCTTGAATAGAATTGTTGCAGAAAAAATCCCAGAATGATGGGTTCAGAGTACGTGCTGACGGATGATGTTGACTATTTCCTCAATCTCTGATGTGTCCATCGCAATCCTCTTGCTTGCGATGATTACCCTGACATCCGCTACAGCCATGGGATTTAGTTCGGCCAATTTGGCGCAAATCTCGGGGTGAGCGGAGAGTTTCTCATTCTCCATTAGTGTGTCACGCAGAGTGTTGAAAACCTCAGGATCGGTCTTGATGCCGCCGCGGTTCGCACTGGCCGCCCATTCAGCGTGACCGAGTGCCATTTGCTGCTCGTAGGACAGTTCGCCTCGGCGCTCGTTCGCCTCTAGAAGTAGGTCACGGACTGAGGCGAAGTCAACGTAATCTCGCTCTGCCATCTGAATCACTCACTCCATTGGCTTGAGATGCTCGGGACGGGTCACGACCGTCTTTTGCATATCGCCGTCAGAGACCGTGACGATGTACGCTCGTCCCTGTGTCCCTGAGATGATTCCGGTCTTGCCTTGGAAGCGGCGGTGTGGCATACCCTTCTGCTGAGCTCCATCAAGAACGATTGAGACGCTGTCACCCTCAGAGTAGGGGTGCATCACTCGATTGATGAAAACACGGCTGCGCTCGGCCTTCTTCTTCTTGAGAATACTACGAGTGCCTTGGCGCGAGCCATGGGTCCTAGTTGCCATATTATCACCATTCGACCATAGGTCGCGGAGCGTTCGACCTGCCGATTCTTCTTAAGGGCTCGGATTCGGTTCAGTGCTCAGTCAGCGTGAATCCCTTCGACGTCGAGCCAAATGACCTTGCATTCCCTCTCAAGCACACCACTCACCGACGGGATGGTCCTGCCCTCATCTGAGTGGATGAGTTCCTTGATGTAGGTCCCGGCCTCGCAGCGCAGCGTCATCTGGACCTCATCGCCATCAACGGATACATCGCTGATGGAGACTATCTTCCTCTTGCGGGTCTTCGCTGCCCTGCGGTGTGAGACTCGTTTCGGAGTCTCCTGCTCCAACACGGCTCCGGAGAGGCTGGAGACGGACTCGATAACGGTGTCCTCCTCGGGGATGTCGTCGACTTTGAATCGGATAGTGTATGACTTCTCGGAGCGGGTCTCCTTGACCTTGCTCACATCACGCCGCTTGGACCACCTCAGTGAGTCGATCTCGACTTTGCCGTCGGCGTTCTCGTTGACTTTCAAGACTAGTTCCTCAAGGTCGGTCTCGCGAACCTTCGGATTCTTGATCTCGAGGATGAAGGGACGACCGGTTCCGAGGCACCTGACATCGATGTCCTCGCGACCCATACCGTGGAAAGAGGTGTCCTCGGCATCGAGGATAGTGCGGATTGGCTCGCCGATGAGGTCCTGCACAGAATCGGGGTACTGGAGTCCTGTGCCTTCACAGGACTCACAGCCATCAGCCCTGCCCCTACAGGCTCTGCAAGGCCAGCGGGTCTGTGGGATTTCGCGACTGAGTTTGCGATACCTGCCGTAGAGGAAAACCGGTCTGATATCGACATCGATCCGCAGCGTCAGACCGTCTACCAGAATCATCAGATCGGGCATCTCCTTGACGAACTTGACATTGGGCATGTGTGCGTATAACTCGTTCTGGATGGCATCGACGAAGGCCGCCTTGAGAGGTCTCGAAGCGGGTGCGCCATTCCTGCTGCGGATGCGGTCCTCCTCCTGAATGAGATCCTTGGGCATATGGATACCAAACTGGATGGAGGCGTGCTCGATTCCCTCGGTGGACTCGACGACTCTGCTGACGATGTTTCCGATGTCGTCGAACAGATTCTCACAGAGAGGGCATAAGTCAGGAGTCTCGATTTTTGCTAACTCCGTGTCTCTGGCGTGTGCTGCACTGCGAATTTCCTCGCCCCCCGGTGCTCCCGGGACCTCGGTCCTGCGACCGGCCAGCCTGTGCAGGCAGTGGTCACAGGCTCCTATCTTGATGATGTGTGCGATTCCGAGTGGCGCTGGGCAGGGAGGTGCGTCCCAGTCTATCGAAGCGCCGTTGAGCTCTAGGTCGTCGCCGTCGAACCAAATCTCCTCCTCCTCCTCCTCTTCGGTTTCATCAGCCTCGACGATAACTTCGGCGGAAGCATATCCAGCGCTGGCGTAGAGTTGCCACTCGTCCTCCTCATCGAGCTCCTGCTCGCCTGCCTCAGGGCTGTCCCACTCCATCGGATCACCACCGAAGCCATGGGGGGCACCCGTGTCTTCGATGAATACGCCAATAGAGGCTTACCTTTGACTCCTTCGGGCTCGAAATTGATTGTTTAGAGTGACTTTCCAAGCTCTTCGGAGACGCTTCTCAGATGAGTGAAGGTATGTATCCCGCTGGAGCATCCAGTCGGCCAATCGAACCTGATTCCATAGCGACCGACCGGTTCGGCTCTGGGCTTCTCCACCCGTAGCCTCGCGACCTCCTCCTCGAATTCCAACTGCCTCTGCTCGTTCTCCTGACGGGGCTTGCACTTGGCACACTGACAGCGGCTACGTATCGACAGGTAACTGACTCTGAATGCGGCTCCGTCGGCAAATCGGAGTATGCAGTCCTCGGCGCCGCGCTCCAAGTCGGTCAGAGTGTTTCTCGACATGATGTTTCCCTCACAAGGGGGTTCGGAACCCCAGTGCTCGCACGACGCACCACCCAGTCCATGCTTCAAAAATAGAAAATACCCCACCACCTATGATGGCCATAGGAATTATCCAAAGGATTCCTTGAAACTCGATTCCTGCTAAGTGGAAGGCTGCTGCGAATACCAAGCCAACTGTGACTCCCATGATTCCGAGCTTGAGGCGATACGCCTTACCTCTTGCGTCTATGTTGCATTCGAACACCATGATTTCAGGCAACCGTTTTTTCCATAAAATATCTATCATCAACTGCTAATATTTGTTTGATGCACATGGGAACTAAGAATACTCAGAAACCAGTGATTTTCGATGAATTAGACCCAATACTGCGGGTGTGAGAACCATGCTGGCAATCAGCGAGAGGCCGATCATGATGGCACAGAACAGTCCGAAGGTTGAGAAGAAGCCCATCTTGGACTGGTTGATTACTAGGAACCCGGCGATGTCCGACACGGCGGAGCCGAAGAGCGCGAGGCCCGAGGCGCTGCCCACGGCAGCCAGTGAGAGGTGCGGTGTCGCTCCCTTCTCGCGCTCTTCACGATACCTCTCGATGAAGTGGATAACGTAGTCTATACCCACCCCGAGGGACATTGCTGCGATAGCCACGGTGACCATGTTGAGCCCGTATCCAGCCAGTTCTACCATGGCGTACAGCCAGATGATTACGATGAAGATTGGGCCGGTGGTCACAGTGGCGATGAAGAATGGAAGGGTCCCCCATAAGATAGAAAGGATAAGTGCGAGGAATGTGAAGAAGACCGCGTAACCTGTTCCCAACATGAGATAGGTAATTACTCCTGTAACTGCGACTGTTGACCCCACTCTGCGAGCGAAGTCAGCGCGGTTCTGCATTCCTTCCTCCCACCGCTGCCGCGCCGAGGTCTCCTCCCGGAAGCCCCACCACAGGGTGATTGTGCAGAGCACCACTCCCAGAAGCAGGGTGCCCTGCATCTCGTCCTGCATCGAGTCGGCGGCGACGAACCTGATGACAGGCTCGCCGGTCGGTATCGCCCATGTGACCGGGTATTCCTCGTCTGCCGAAGAGAGGTCACCTTGCTCTCTGAGAAGGTCCCGGGCGAGCTCCTGCAACGGAGCCATGTCATCCTCCAGTTGAGCCAGTGCAGGCTCGACCAGAGCGAACTGCTCTGGACTGGATATTCCGAATCGGATTGATGCGCGAGGGTAGTGAGGAGTCTCACCAGAGACGGTCAGCCAGGGGTACTCGTAGTCGATCTCCTCAGCTGCTTGGATGTACTCAGCGACTATGGATGGCGGCATCGATGGGTAGCCACCACTCTCAGGGATCCCTCGTGTCAGCACGAAGCCGTAGAGGAAGACCAAGCAATCCCTGTCATCGGTTGAAGGAATGAAAATATAGTCTCCGTCTCTATTTGGAATTAGGATTGTTTTGCAACCGACATCCCCGTCGTTGGAACTGAAGTTCCAGCCTGCCTCCTCGAATGGGGGCTGATTCCAAGCCATCGCCGCCTTAGCGAAGACAAGTATGCTGTCTATGGCTAGTATCTCGACCTCTCCTGTAGGAAGGCGGGTGAGTTGGTCCGAATCCCCTGGTCCGTGCGAGTTCACGTTGTTGCGGAGCTCCCCTATGGCGGCTATCACCTTCGGATTCGCCAAATCCCCCTCAACCAAGATGTAACCGGGTTCGCCCTCGTCACTGAAGCGCTCGTTCACCAAGCCGATTCCCACTGCGAGGTCGGATTCGCTCTCGATGAAATCCTCGACCTGAAAGTCACCCTCCAGTGAGAGCATCATCGGAACGGCCACCGCGGTAATCAGGATGGCCAGTGCGGCTACGACTGGGGCATGTCTAGCTGAATTGGTGGTGACTGTGGCCAACCATGACTTCGGCACCATGTGCACGAGGCCTTCCTTCTCATCCTGCAGTTTCCCTCTTGATTCCATCAACAGATCGAAGTCGTAGCGGACCAGTGGGACCCAGAGACCGGTGAGGATGAATGCGGAAAGCACCCCGAGACCTGCCTCTATGCCGAAGGAGCGAAGCGCGGCTATGTTCGATGTCATGTTGGCCATGAATGCGACGATGGTAGTCGTCGAGGTCAGAAGAATGGCCCGACCTACTCTGCTTACCGAGGTGCGAGCTGCCTGCTCGGGACTGGCTCCCTCCCTCCTCTCCTCCTTGTACCTGTGCAACGCGTGCAGACTGTCGTCTATACCCAAAGCGAGTACTAGAATCGGCAGAAGATTGGAAAATTGTGAGCGGAATATCACTTCCATGCCGTATCTCTGCCCCAGAATAATTGCCCATCCGATTAGCCCCTGCATCCACATCAGTGACAGTGCCAGACCAACTACGACTATGGCCACATCAGATACTCTCCTGAGACTGAACCACAGCAGGATAGTCACCACCAATGTCATGATCAAAATCAGATAAGCGCTAGAGAGTAGTTCTCGGTTTATCTCGACATTAACACCCTCAGCGAACATCAGAGTGACGACCATTTCATCAGTGGACCTCAAATCCTCCTCGAGGGCCAAGTAGAGCCATTCCATCGAGCAGAGTTCCTCGCCCGCTAGAGCCCTCTCACGGCACTCCTCAACCGAGTTGTGAATAGGTTTGGTCTCGACTGTGACTCCGTTCCACTCGTATCCGGAATCTGAATCCGAACTGGAGTTCAACCACGAGAATGACCAGCCGTTTCTCTGCATGGCCTCTCTGTCAAAGTTGATGAGTAGCCACGCAGAAGATGCCGCCCAACGTCCAGGGCCCCATTCCTCCGCAGTGATGGTTCCATCCACGAGGAGTTGGTGGTCGTAAGGTCCGAGAACCGGACTTGATGGGTCTGGGATGAATCCACGATCCTTGGACAGGAGTCTGAGGAAGGCTCCTGAACTGTAATTGGCCAACCTGTGTGCGGCTAGATCGATGTGGGTCTGAGTGAGATTCTCGTCATCGAATGTCAGACACTCCAAGACGCCGCAGTCAATCCAATCGGTCGATGGTGGTGCCATGGTCAAGGTCTCGGGGTCGATTCGGGGGCTGGTCAAGGCTGATTGCCCTGACATGAATGCCCTGAAGTCGGTAGCGAGGTCGAGTATGCCGACGACGGACTCACCTGTGATTTGAGATGCGAACGAGAGATAGAACTCGGATATCTCGTGCTGTCTCAGATACTCGGCCTTGGCATCGATCTCCCTCAGCACGGTGAGGTTGAGTATCCCTCCCTCGGGGTCGGTCACCCCCAGACCATGACCAGCGTAGTCAGCAATCATAGTGACATCGGAATCCGGCTCGCCGAAGTGACTCGAATCACGAATGAAGACTCCGAAGGCCTCTATCCCCCCAGCTGAGGAGAACTCTTCCATGAGGATCTCATTTGCGTCGAGCTCTGGTGACTCCATGTCGTATGACTCTATGTCGATTGGGCTGAACGTGGCTGAGATTCCGGGAAGCATCAGCATGGACAGTAGGATGATGGCGATGTGCGCCTGCCTGCGCCTCGGTATGAGGAAGTCAGCGACATGCGCGAAGTCCCTCATGGCGCGGGCTCGCGCAAGATGGGTATTTCATTGGTTGTGCGAGAGTCACAGACCGCTGTCACGCAGGCTGTCTAGGGCATCACGCTGGGCCTTGGTAAGTTTGACCGGCTCAGCGAGTGTGAACTCGATGTCCAATGGGCCCCCGGAGTGACCGTGGCCCTGCAGTCGCCGGCGGTCCCCTATCCTAGTCCCTTCCGGCACATCGATCTGAACCCGTTTGCCGATAGGTGTGCTGATTCTGACCTTGCCTCCAAGCAACAGGGTGGTGATTGGTATAGGGACTTCCTGAACCAGCCTCCCTTCCTCCCAGCGGCGGCCCTCATCAGCATCGAGTCTCAGCGTGATGAGAAGGTCCCCGGGCTCACCCTGCGGATGCTCGTGACCCATCTTCTTCAATCGGAGAAGTTGCCCGTGGCTGGCGTTCGGAGGTACCTTCACTGTGAGCGTACTGCCCTTGGTCTCAACCCCAGTGCCGTTGCAGGGAGCGCAGTGCTTCGAGACTCCGAAACTCGAACCCTTGCACTTGTCGCAGCGCTTCAGCCTGCGATGACTGAACCTAATCTCAGTTCCACCTGAGGCCTGCTTGAGAGAGATGTCCAGTCCGGCCTCGATGTCTGCACCCCTTGAAGGCTCGGCGGGCTCGTCCCTAGGCTTCTGAGTCTGTCTGCCCCCGAAGGCCTGTCGGAAGTTGAAATTAGATTCGGGAGCCGCCGTTCCGCGCCCACCCATGAACTGAGAGATGATGTCCCCTATATCGGCCCCGCCGAAGCCTCCTCCGAACGGATTGCCCTGAAAGCCACCACCACCGAACATCTCCTCCATGCGACGACGCTGGTCGTGCTCACCACGTGCCTCGGCCGTGCCTATGGCCTCGTAGGATGTCTGTATCGCCTTGAACCGTTCCTCAGAAGCCGCATCACCCGGATTGCGGTCCGGATGGTGCTGGCGGGCGAGTTTTCGGTAGGCTCGCTTGATCTCCGCGTCTGTAGCATCGCTTGAGACGCCCAGAACGCGGTACGGGTCCTCGGCCATCGTCGCTTCTCGGCCGAAGGGGAGCCTTCAACCTGCTTAGTTAGGCGGCGATGTGATAATGAGATTGTGACTATTGGGGGGTGCATGGCGGTCGGCTGGGCGGTGTTCCGCAACTATGTTGGGCACGCCAAGGAGATCTACGGTGACATCACCGACTACCCGAGGTTCTTCTTGATGCCACCAACTGCTCTGGTCGAGGCAGACGCAGACGGCAACAACGTGATTGCCCTGAGTTCGGCCGAGGATCACATCGACCATGAGGTCGAATTGGTCATCCGTCTCGGTGATGACCTCGAGCCAGTCGAGATGTGCGTGGGCAACGACACCACCAACAGGACCCGTCAGACGCTGGCCAAGAAGAAGGGGTGGCCGTGGCTCGAAGGCAAGGGATTCGCTGGCTCGGGGGTGTTAGGGACCTGGACTGCTTGGGACCCGCGACCGGTCGAGATCTGCCTGTCGGTCAACGGCGAAGTCAGGCAGCAAGCCTCGACTGAACTAATGGTGCACTCCGTGGAGTCGATCCTCGGTTACCTGCATGACTGGTACGAGCCCTCGCCTGGCGACCTCGTCTGGACCGGCACCCCGGAGGGTGTCGGGCCGATGCAAGAGGGGGATTTCGTAGAGTGTTGGATGAAGAGCTCAGAGGGCGAGATAGTTAGCGTTCTGAACGCGAAATGCGTTGTCTAAACTCGACTCAGTACATTTGAAAAGGAGTTCTACATGGCATAACCATGGACCTAGATTACGAGTTCCAACCAGCCTTCACACTGATGACCGCCAACCTCGGACCTGGAGAATCAATCAAGGTAGAGCCTGGAGCCATGGTG